>Ga0228662_1000568_pt1 | contig 17946 bp, 9 predicted proteins | sample 76DmetaG_FD_183173 | JGI IMG/M metagenome (GOLD analysis project Ga0228662, IMG submission 183173) | Seawater microbial communities from Monterey Bay, California, United States - 76D | ecosystem: Environmental > Aquatic > Marine > Coastal | place: USA: California | collected 2016-11-10
TAGTAGGTATTAAATCGCCTATAGTTTTAGCTATATTAGGCATTGCTTTGTTTAAAGCTTTAAAATCATTTTTAGTTGTTTGCTTAGCAACATCAATAGCGGCAATAGCTTCCGTATAAGGTCTTATTAAATTTTTATCAAACCAAGCCATATCTTTAGCACCTTGCTTTCCTTTACCAGAAAAAGCGTAGCCTGTTAATAATCTAAAATCTTCAGCAGAAGACGGCAAGTAAAACTTATATTTACCTATATTAGCACCCATTCTTTTAGCTACTATTTTAGAATAAGTAACATCAGCAGCGATACCTTTGTTACGCTCAATTATACTGTTAAATTCTTTAGTTAAGCTTAGCTTGTTGCTAGTTTGCGGTGCTTTTTTAGAACTTTGTATTTTATTGTTTTCAGCAGATAATTCTTTAGCTTTTGCAACATTTTTGAAAATACTAGTAAATTCTTTTTTACCTTGTTCATATATTAAATCTCCTTGTAGTGAAACAATGTTATCTCTAATACTTTTTGGCAATATAAAAAGTCTAGACTTTCCCAGTTTACTTGTTTTTCCAAACTTTTTGTCTTGTATTTCGGAAATAAATCTTGAATTTAAAACAATACCAAATTCAGAAGCTATAGAGTTTACTTCAAGGTTGTATATATTAAAAGCTTCTTTTTTACTTATGCTGTTAACAAAAACACTTTCAACTACGCTACCAACAGCTTCTGCTAAACGAATGCCGGTTTCACCCATTGATTGCTGATGCTCTCCCATAAGCTGGATCGATGCTGCTATGGCTTGATCTTTTTTAAATTCAGTAAAGCTTTTCCATTCTTTTTGCTTTTGAGGTTTTGAATTTGCAATAAGTTGTTCCATTGCTTTTGTAGCAGCTTTCCAGCTAGAATGGTTTTTATTTATTTTAAGTTGTCTTCTGGTAAGTTTTTTAGAGCCGTCAGCAACTTCCATTCCTGATTTTATTGAGTAGTATTTTTTACCTTTGCTATCGGTATAAATAGCTTGATCGTTTAGTACCTCAAAACCCATAACGTGAGCTAAACCTTTAAGTCCTGCATCATTATTATTGTTAGTTTCTAGCCATCTTAAATAACCGGTAAAAGCTTTATTAACATCTGCTTTATTTTTTTGTTCCAACACAGCATCTAAAGCTAAAGCATTTAAATATTTAAAAAGTAATATATTAGCTTCTTTTGCTAACCTAGTTTCTTTACCTAACTCACTTTTGTTAAATTCAGCAACAGCATCAGCAGGGTTACCTTTAAAATTAGTTACAAAATCTTTAACCGCATTTAAAGCAAAGCCACTGCCTGAGTAAATTCTAACATTTTTTAAAACAGGTTTTAAGTTGTTAAAAGCCTCTTGAACCTCTTTAGATACTTTTTTAGGTTTAGATTTTAAATTAGCCTCTACACTTTCACTTGGTTTAGATGTTCTACTTACTGCACCTAAAAAGTTAGATCCTTTTATAGCTGCAACAGCTGGATCAATTCTTTCTGATATTATATTCCAAAAATTTTCTAATTGAGTTAAAGCTAAAGCTTTTTTAGCAGGATAAATAGAGTTTAATCCACCTTTTTCAAAATTGTCAAGAGCGTCTTTTAAATAGGTAAATTTATTTTGGTATTCTTTTTTAGCTTTTGTAAAAGTTTTTCTTACAGCAGCATCTGTTTTTAGAAATAAGCCTTGATAATACTCTTCCCATATATCAACTACTTCTTTATAATCTGGATTATTTTTCCACTCTAAAAACTCGCTAGACAATTGTTCAAACCCATTATTTTCTAATATAGCCAACCCTTCCTCAAGAATTTTATTTCCCTGCTCTAAAGTAATTGAAAACTTAATATTACCTCTTTCAATTTGGCGAGAAAGCTCTTCTTCGAAGTGCTCTGTAATATCAACACCTAAGGCTTCTTGGTTATTTTTTAACGCTTCAGAGATTGGTCCGTCTGTTTTTAAGTCTTGGTTAATAATATCAAAAGCAATTTCTTCACCCATAGCTTTTGCTAAAGACTCTTTTCTACCCCTAATAGGTTTACCGTTAGGTCCTATAATTTTACTTAAAAATAGTTCGTCAGATATAACTTGATTAACATTAGGCACCCTTCTTATTATTTCGTTACCTGAAGTCTTACCTTTAGCCTCTGTCGATGTTTTCTCTCTATCTATTTCAGCGCCTTTCCATACGTCGCTATTAACAAAGTTAGGAACAAAAGTAGCGTCTCCAAAAGCATTTATAACTCTATTACCATCTTTATCTAATAAATATTTTCCACCAACAGATTTTTGTATCGCCTCTGGAATTGCTTTGGTTAAATAAAAGGTCGTCATATTCTCCAGAATAGCTTTTTTATTTGTTTTAAGGTAGTTTTGCAACTCGTTGTTTTTAATACCACCCATTTCTTTTTTAACCACTATATCGGCTTGTTTTCCAATATCCTTTTTTATTTCAGCGATAATTGGAGGTATGCTTACATTTTTAGTTACAGCTGCGTCGACTCTAGATTTCAACACTCTAACAGATGAAATGACTTTAGCTTTAACTGCTTTTAAACCGTCAGTACTTAAAACTTTTTGTTGTACTAAGTTTTTATATTTAGCTTTTTCAGGAGCAGCAGGAGTGGTCGTTTCGCTAGCTGTAACTCCCTTAGCTGTATCTATGTCTGACGTAAATTTTTCTTTAACATCTTTAAACATTAAGGATTGTCTTGCTTGTACACCGTATTTTTTAACGTATCCTGCTAAGTCTTTATTCTTTTTAGGGTTAAACGTACGTATAGCTTTTTGAACCTCTACTCTTAAAACAGACAAAGCATCTTCTTTGCTGAAAGCTTCTTCCTGCGTTTGTTCAAACTTTTGGTTAACTATTGTATTAATATAACCTTCAAATAAAGGAATAAGTTTATTTTCTAATTTGGATGGCAAAGGTTTTTTATCGTTGTAGCTTTCCCTTTCAACACCTTCCATTCCTTCATTATAGGTATCCATAATTTTTTTAGATATAGGATCATTAGGGCCTAAATCCGTAGTTCTTACAGGCTTAGCTTCTGGTTTTGTTTTAGGTTTAACAACTTGTGCTACGGGAGCTTCCGCTTTTTCAGCTCTTTCAATCTTGCTTTCTAAGTTGGCTTTTTGCTGTTCGTAAACATCAAAATCAATTTCGCCATCTTCATATTCTGTTTCAAGCTGCTCTAATTGTTGATTAAACTTAGTAATACTTAACTTATCTCCTGTTAATTTTTCATCTTCTTTACTGACAGCTGTTTTAACTATAGGATCTTGTACTGTTTTTCCTCCGAAGTGACTAGCTTTATTATAATCTTTTACAAAGTAATATGCACTTTCACCGTCTTTTAACTGGATTTTGCTTGGCAGAAATTTATTTGCAAAAAACCTAATTCTATCGATTGTGCTTTCTGTTACTTTTTGACCATCAGCTAATACATCAGACATAGCATTCATTGCTTCTTCGTAGTAGTTTTTATCTTTTACAAGATCTCCTTCAATGTTTTTATCAGCGTAGCTTTCGTCAATTCTAAATTTAACTTTAGCGTACAAATCAGGTTGATTTTTTTGTAAATATGATAACAGGCTTTCACCTGCGGCATCTATATTGTCTTGATTTTTACCAAAGTTTTCTTCAGCGTATTTATGCAAAACTTCATGTGCAAAAACACCTATTCTCCTATTTTTAATAGAAGACTCCATATTAATTACAATTTGATTGCTCCCTTCTATTGCTCCTCCTTCGTATTGTCCTTTTTGAATAACTTCTCTAAGTGTCGTTTTACTGCCACTTTGCGCAGGTTTGTCTAATTTTCCTGGGTCATTTTTTTCAAAAAAAACAATAATATCTTCTTTAGTTTCTGCAACAACAAACGCAACATCTAAACCTGCGTCTTCTGCAAACTTTTGAGCATTTGCTTGACCCTTTTCTATTCTTGCTTTATAAGTTTTATTTACATAATTGCTTAAAGCTTTTTGATTTATTTCTTCTGCAGTAGGTTCTTTTGTTCCTTCTTTTTTCTCGGCTTTTAATAACTCAATAGCTTCATCCACCTCAGCCTGTTTTGCTTCAGGTGATAGGTTAGCAAAATCGTTAATTACGTATTGAGTGCTTTCTGCAAGCATTTTTTCTCTGTAAAGTTCATAGCCTCTTGAATTATCAAAAGAGACACCTTGCGCTGCTGCATTTTTTCTAGCAGCTTTTATATCTGTTTCGTTGGTTAAGATTTGCTCTCTTTCCCCAGCTAATTCATTAAACTCTCCTCTTAGTACTTTCTCTATGTTTGATAGTTCACTAGCTTTTATATTAGGATTAGCATAAGCGTCAATTAATCTTTTATTTAGTCTACGTATTTTCTTATTAACTTCACCTACTTTCTTTAAAGCTTCTGGAGATAAGTCCGTACCTACTTTAAACAAAACCCCGTTCTCTAAGGCTTTACCTTTTTCTACTAAATCATCTACAGTTTGTTGGGTTTCTGTAGGTAGGTCTAAGTTTTTTAAAGTTGGATCAGAAGGCCCTTCAATGCTTTTTATCTTGGTTAAATTTCTTAATTTAGCAGTTATGCTAAACAACTCATCAACTTCTGCTTTATTTGCTAATTCACTTATTACAGCCTGCTTAACACCTTTAAATGCGGTAACAGCTCCGATACCACCACCCATTAAAGCTCCTTGAGCAAAACTCTCAAGACCACCTTCAAAGTAGTTTTTATCTTCTCCTAAAATATGAATATCACCAAAATTCTGAACTAATGTAGTACCGAATTCAGATCCTCCTTCTACACGTAAGCCTTTTTCTAATTGTTTACCAACAAATTCAAACCCTTCTTTTACTGTTTGAGGAGGCAGCATTTTAACACCGTCTTTCAACCCTTTTAAAAGTCTCATTGTACCTATTCTTTCAAAAGCTACTTCAGCTACACCTGCTAAGGCTTGGTTGCTTAGTATTTTCCAATCTTCTATTTTAAGAATGTCTGCGTCTTTATTCATTTGGGTTTCAATAGAAGCTCGCTCCAATGGATCCATATTTGGATTTTCTTTTAACAGCTTATTATTGTTTACCATTCTTTCAGAAGCTTCTTTTTGCTTAATAGCCATTTCCATTCCTTTACCTCCAGCACCAGATAAAAAGAATAAAGGCATAGCTACGGGTCCGGTCATTGCCATACCTAAAGAAGGTAATAAATTAGGTATAGATCCAGCTACCCATCTTCCCGCGTCTTTAACGCTATTTATTTCGTCAACAGCTATAGCTCTTTGGAAGTTTTCCATTTCTTTTTGCATATCTCTACCTAAAGAAACTAATCCTGTTTGCTCTTCTACTAAAGTAGATATTTTAGTTCCAGCTGCAAGCTTAGCATAAGTATAAGGGTCTCTAAGTAAAGATAGCTGAGCCATGCTATACATAATATCTGTACCCATTGACTTTGTAGCTGAAACAAGTTGATCTAACCTGTCGTAATTTCTATTAAAATCGTCAATAGCAAAAGGAACTGCTTTTTCCCTATCCATAGCTCCAGAAGCTTCTAATGCTGCTTGCGTTCTTTGTACGTCGTTTTGTTGTTTTAAATAAGATGACTGTAGTTCAAATGCTTGTAAGTAATTTTCTCTAGTTTTATTTTTGCTGTAGTTATCTAACGCTACTTCTAAATTTTCTTTAGTATTAAATAAAGAATTAGCTTCTTCTGTGAAGTTAGCTATTTTTTCTTCGTCTTGTGACGCTAAGGCTAGTATAGATGTTCTTTGTTTAGGATCCAATCCGCTAACATATTCTGAAGACTTATCTAAAGCGTATTTAACTTTTCGTTCATTGTCGTAAAAAGATATTTCAGAGTCATCAGCATCTTTTACGAATCCATTCTTTTGCCATTCTTTATAAGCCTTAAATTCGCTTTCGCTATCAAAGTCTTCTTTTGTAGCTTCTTTTTTTACTGTTTTAAAACCGCTTCCTTTATAAAACTTTGCTTCTTCTGGCTTCATTAATCCAGAATCTCTGTATTCTTTAAAAGATATTGTAGTTGTTTCTGCATCTTTGTCTAAAAACTTTTGCAACCTTTCATCTTTTAACTTAGAATTAAGTTCTTCTTTAGTTAACGATGGAGCTTGTATTTGTTTAACGTAGTTTTCATACGTATCAAACTCTTCTTGAGTAGAAGTGTTTAAAAAATCTAAATTACCGCTTTGCTTTATGTATTCATTAATTGCATCTGCAGAAGCTTTTAAATCCTCTTCACTTTGGTTTTTACCAACTTTAATAGCTTTAATAAGATCAATTAAAAAACTAGGACTAGGAGCAGCTTGATCTATGTTTGATAAAGATATTGCATCAAGACTTCCAAGAGCAGTAGCTTGATCAACAGTTATACCTAACCTAGAAAGTTTTTTATTTAAAAAAGGAGCTATATCTTCTTCGCTTCCTTTGCTTAATTCTTCTGGAGTAACGTAGTATTTAGATTTTGGATCAGGATCTTGTGATTCCGATAAACCATTTTCCAAAGTTAAATCCGTATCTGCTATTTGATTTGTCGGCACTACATTTGCAGTTGTTGTTGCAGCGCCTGTTGTATTTCCCGAGTCTTCGGTTATTAACTTTAAATTGTTACCCTGTACTATTTCTTCTACAGAAAGTCCACTTTCCGCAGCAAGTTTTAATAGTTGTTGTTCAGTTATTACTTTCCCTGTTCCTTCTTGACGGTAGTCGCTCATAATTGTTGTTTAATTTAGTTTTTTATTCTTATCGTATCTCCTGTTAGCGCTCTAAAATCGCCGTAATTTAAAGTTTTATTTCCTTTTTCGTCTACATTATGTAATGGAAACTTGTTGTCATTATCATCTACAAAACTAGGCGCATCAGGATCAGAAAGATCTAGTTTTTGCGGTATTATAAATCCTTTTTCTATTTTGTAATTTTTACCTTTTACAGCAATTGTTTTTCCAGGATTTTTTGCTAATGCTCGAAGTTGTATATCGGTTTTATAATAGGAGCCCTTTTCAGGCTTAGGCATTTGTGCGGAAATAGCTTTGTTTAACCCTGAAGCTTCAATAGCTTGGTCTACATAATGTGTTCTTATCTTGTTTAATACTTTTTCTTTACCTTCTTTAACTATAGCTTCTTTTAAGCTTACAGAATTACCTAACTTATCTTGCCAAATGCTATTTGCATAATTATAGTTTTGAGGATCATCTACTAAGGATTTACTTAGTGCGGATGCTCTTTGATTAAGTGCGTCTTTATTAATAGTATATATTTCATAAGCTTTACCAGCAACTGTTTCTTTTGAAGTTTTGCTGACTATACCTTCGCTGACTAATGCCGCTAAATCTTTGTTGCCAGAAATACCCATTGCGGTTTGGTAGTTTTTTGTTATACTAGAATCATCAGACACAGTATTAAAAATCATTTGCTTTGGATTAGTTTTTAAGCCATTTGTAATATTTGAAATATTAAGCCTATAGCTTTTGCCATTAACACTTGTTACTAAAGTTCTTGCTCCAGCTTCGTTTGTTTCCATTTTAGTGTTTTTACCACCGCCTTTCATATCTTTAATTACCTCTAATAAATCAAGGTTATTAGTTTTACTAATGGATCCTGTTTGACCTTGCTCAACTAAAAGACCTTTGTTGTATTGATCAACAAGATATTTACCTGTACTGAGGTCAGCTACTAATTCTTCTGGGTATTTATTTAATTTATTTATTTCAGCTTTAGCTTTAGCTCTTTGCTCTGGGCTTGAAAACGTTCTACTTATTGCGTCGTATTGAGCAGCAATCTTTTGCTTAGCAGCCTGAGCTTGTTCGAATATTTGTTTTTCAAAGTTATTTTCACCCTCTTCAAGAGACAATCCCATTTTATTAACATTGTCATCAATAGCTTGTTGAGCAGCTAGGCTTTCTGCTATTAGTTCCCCTTTACGAGTTTGCTCTTCTTTAGCAAATGTGTAAACATCGCCAGCTAGTTTTTGTATGCCTTGATATACTGCAGCCCCTGTGTTTATCGGTGCTGCTTTTGGATTTCTATAACTCATGTTTTATTATTTTAAAATTTAAATTCTGTTAATCCATAATTAGATCCAGGTGAAGGCATTTGCGTGGATAAAGTAGGTGGAGTAAAACCTTTACTTTTAACAGGAGTTTTACCAAAAACATCTTCAGGGTTTCTAGTGTCCAATTTACTTTCCCCGGCTAATCCACCTACAGACGAAGCTACTGCTCCTAGCCCGCTAATAGCACTACCAATCGCACCGTCTCTAGCTTGTTGATAGCTAGCAACAGCTGCTTGAGCATTTTCAACTTCAGTTTGTGCTCTTTCTAATTGTTCGCTTTCTCTTATTTCAGTTGCTTTAAATACGTAATCTTTGCCAGCCGCTTCAGCCTGTTGAATACGTTTAGCCTCAGACATTGAAACATTTTGGAGTCTTAGTTGTTCAGACATTTTAGCTTGGTCTAATTGCATTTCTGCTTTAGCAGCATTTTGTTGGTTAGCTACTTCTTGCTGTTCAATGCTAGCAGATACACCTTTTTTACTTTGCATAGCGGCTTGAGCCAATGCAGTTGCACCCCCAGCGCTTGCTCCTGTTGCAGCTAATGTGTCTAATGTATTTGCTAAAGCTATATCAGCTTGCTCTACCTCCATTTCTGCCGCTTGTGTTGCAACACCAATGTTATCCATGCGATTTTTTAACATACCTGAAGCATCGCTTGCCATACCAGCTACGCTTTCCATTCCTTCATATGGGTTTATAATTTCTTGCCTTGAAGCTTCTAGCTCTGCAAGGTTATTTTTAGCCCTATGCGCGTCACCTTTTGCGCTTTGTGCTTTTTGATTTGCGCTAATAGCTTGTACACCTGAACTAACTACTGCTGTTGACGCGGCTACTACCGCTGTTATTGCTGCCATATTTATATATTTTTTACTATTTCGTAACTAGGATTATCATCTACTGTATAACCTAGTTTTTTATGTTCATTTATAAGATTTTTACTTCTTCCGATGCTTAACACAACTTTAAAACCTGCATCTTTACCCCATTTTTCTAAAGAAGATATTAATAAAGATATAGCTTCTGACTTATTTCTTTGAGTAGGATCTGAAACAATCCACTCCATCCAACATATATCAGAGTTGGTTACGTATAAAAACCCAGCTATTAAAGGTTTACCTTCTCTTTCAATCATTATACCACCTGTTCCATTTTCAGGCAATAAGTTTCTACCTAAAGGCTCCCACTCTGGCCAAGATTTCCACCATTCAATTATGGTGTCATAATCTTCGTGTATTAATTTTCTTGCTTTTAATTTCATTTAATTTAATATGATGATTCTGTATAATTTGTAGATACCGCAAATAACTCTTTTTTGCCTCTTGGGTCTGTAGTGCTGTCAACAGAAAAAGTTACTGTAGCGAACATACCTTTGATACCAGACATAGACTGGCCGTATATAACTTCACCAGGTCTACCAATACTGTTATTTTTAATATTACTCACGTATTTGTTTTCTTTTCTGTCAAAACCAGCTCTTAATTTTGTATGAGGCGGATACGGAGTCTTGAATACGGATTGATAATTAGCAGGCAACACAGGCTGACCTGTAAGCGGGTTTAAAATATATTCTCCCTCATTGTAGCTTTTTATAGCTAAAGTTCTATCAGAATTTTCAGGTGTAACCTTAACGTCTCCTGTAGCATCTGAAACGAACGAATCCACTTGCCACCCATTACTTCCTTCGTACCCTACAGTTGAAAAGTTTTTAGATAAAGAAACTTTAGGATTAAAAACTGTTGTAACAGTTGATTCAACAGATGATCCGTAAAATTTATTATAATCTGCACCAAAGTAATGTTTCCAAAGACCGTTTTTACCACTATTAGATTCTCCGTAAGTTGAATAAAAGTTATTTTTTAAACTAAAAATATTATCAGGCTTATAGCTATATCTACTCACCCACCCTTTAGATCCTTCGTCAAAAGCTAATGTATCGTAGTCTATTCCATTATTGTTTTGTAAAGAAACAACGTAAGTTTTAGTGTGTACATCAAAACCGCCTATAACAGAACCTAAATTAGAAGAATTGAAATCTATCTCTATAAACTTATCTCTGAAAAAATCTTTCATACCATATGCTGATATTTCAGTTATACCGTCAGAAGAAAGTCTTAGTACCGCATTTCTATTTCTGTCTGTAAAGTATTTTCTATATCCATAAACAGCAAAACTACCAGGGTCTTTAGATATTCCATATTCTCCAGCGTAAGGAACTACTTGTCCAATAACCTGAGATCCTGCTGTCGTAAGAGAGCCGCCTTCTGCGGTGTAAATAGCATCTTTATCTATCAATGCTTTGCTTACTTTGTTTTCTTGCAGTATAGTAAGGTTAGTATTTTCAGCATGCAATTTTTGAACGCTACCATTCGAGGGGTCTAAACTTCTAGTTATTTCTTCACCAACCGGGAATTGGTTAGTGTTATTAATACCTGTTCTTGAATTAAATATACCTGAGTATATTAAGCCACTAGATCTTATAGATCCTTTATTGGTGTCCGCTACTAAATAAGCTTTAGCTCCAAAATCTACAGAAGTATTATTGTAACCACCTCTAATTCTAGATTCCTCAATAATCCAGTCTTTAGCTGTATTATCAGCGGGATTTGCCCCCTTCCAAACAGGGTCCCCATTACTGTCTACAGTCTTACGTAGTAGAAAAGAGTTAAAATATTTTACTTCTATAATAGCGCTCATATATCTATAATTACTTGTTTGTATAAATTTTTAGGTTTTATAGAGTTAGCCTATATATGTATATAAAAGCTTCTTGATCTCCACTTAGTATAAATTCATTCGTATTACTAACTCCGTCAAAAGTAGCTATTGTATTAATGCCGCTTGTATCTGAAAAACCATTAGCTACAAATAATGTGTTGCCTTTAGTGTGATCACGTATAAACGGTGAAAGGTTGGCTGGAACATTTACGTTAGGATGCATAATAAACTTATGGGAAGACCCATATCCACTGGCTCTAGTAATTACTCCGTTGTAAGTGAGAACTACGGTATTGTTTTGAACGGGTAAATTAAAAGTACTACCTACGCTAAGCCCGCCACCGGCTGCAACAACACTAAACTTGGTTATAGCATTGCTTAAAACGGTATACTCAATAAACAAATATCCATTTCCATCAGTTCTGTTTCCAAAATAGTAACTAAAATCCCCATCTACTGAATTAGGCACGCTTACTGTTGATAATTGCACAGGGTTATTAGAAGAAGTAGGGTTAGTTTCAGATTGTTGTCTAAAATATTCTTCATTAAAATACCAGTCCTTAGGAGGTATTGCGTTACTCCCAACCTCTTTACTTTTTAATTTACCTGCGTATATTAAAACAGGGCCATAAGTTGACTGGGTAACGTAGTCTTTAATAATAGACCTTACATCTGCTGCTGATATTTCTTTATTATTATTATTTGTTATAAGCTCTTCTATTTTAGCGTCTATTTGTCTTTTGGGATATTGTAAAATTGCCATGCTAATTATTATTTATTTATTTATTTATTTATTTATTTATTTATATACTAAAATCTAAACTAAAATCATCAGTAAAAGCACCAGGTATTACATCGTTAAAGTCTATTGTTATAGGTGTAGATTCTGCTCCAGCATCTCTAACAGTAGCTTTAAGGCTAAATGTATAGAGAAAATCAAAGGAACCGCTATGTACACTTACAACTCCATTTTCAGAAAGCGATAAAGTTACGCTACCTCCGTTTGGGTTATTAAGAGTTATTAACTTATCTGTACCAACGTTTGCAAAAGAAACATTACTATTGCCTCCAGGAAACAAAGACTGATCTGTATCCCAACTATAAGATAAGTCAAGGTGGTTTTTGGTGGTGTCAAAAGTACCGTTAACAGCGTTAATTGTAGCGTAAACGCCTTCCATTGTAGAATACGAAGGCTGTGTGTATACGATAGAAGAAATACTTGGAGCAATATTACTTAAAGAAACATTGCGTTTAGTAATTGTTCTTTTAATAGCTTTAAAATCTAAGGATGTACCATTGATTAAAGTAACAGCAGTGTCTAAAGTAACAACAGGTGCGGCAGGAATAGTAGCGTCAACGTTAACAACTTTTCCTAATAAGGAGGATCCATTGTGTGCAGTTTGACCTATTAAGATATCACTGTTGCCTGTAAGTAGTGTTACATTAAATACTGTAGACGGCGTAGTTACGTCTCCATTTACAGTCGCCACTGTGTCGTCGTCATTGTTTCTAAAATCCATTTTAAAAGTATAGCTTTCTTTAGAAGAAGCGTTTATACCGTAGTAAAAAGAATTTAATATTTTTAATCTGTAAACATCGTTACCCGAGTCTATTAATGAAACTATTTCAAAATTATCAGATCTATCACGGTCTAAACCATCTATAACTTCAAGTGGACCAACAAATTCAGTATTTGTTAAAGCATTATTTAAATTATTTATAGGCGAAAAGTTACTTGTAATAAAAGGAGACTCAGGAGCGCCTGTAACTGTGCTTGAGCCACTAGGGTTTTGATTTTCTTTATGGTTATAATCAAATAAACTAATACCAGAAACAGGGGTGCCTAAGTTTTGATCAACCTTTGTATTTAATTCTGAAATTAAACCAGATGTCGATGTCTCATAATAAATATCAAGGTTAGATACAAACGGTGAAGTTTCTGCTACAGATAAAAACGGGCGCATATTATTATTATTTGTAACTCCTAAAGCACTTGGTGTTGAAATTCTAGCTATTAACGGGTTTTCTTCAGCCTTATATATTTCATTATTACTACCTTGGGTAGCCCCTAAATAATGCAAATCGTCAAACCCTCCAATAGTAGGAACTTCATACTTTTCACTTCCTGGATAAAATTTAGCATTATTGCTAGCATTTCCAGATACATGCACATTTTCCACAATAGGAAATAAAGTTTCATCACTTCTATATAGTTTTTGGTCAGGTCCAACTTCTATTAACGATCTTGGTACTTTGTTTATATTATCTCCTACTAAAGCTGTATGAGCTACGATTCCTTGGTCAGTGGTATTATGAAGATAGCCATTTAAAAACCCAGGTAAGTAAACGTTATAATATTCTTGTTGATTTTGTTTTACAACAACTTTATAAGAGTACCAACCCGTAGGGTTTGTTATTGCGTCATAAAGCCCTGGCTCGCCCGTCGCACTTAAACTACTACTAGTTAAAGGGTTTTTTATACTTTCTATTTTTTCGTTTAATTTAATTTTTATAGAGTTACCAATATCTTCTAAAACTGTTGTCGGGTCAGTAGCGCTGGCTCTATATGGAACATAAAAACTAGAATCTCCAAAACCACCTCCTGGGCTATCGTTTCCAGTAACATTAGAAAGTATTACATCAGACTGTCTACCGTATCTATCACTTAAAACAAATCCAACTTGATAGTTTCTATTCCTTTTAACAGTATGCTCTGGGTATTCAATATAGGACCAGTTATCATCGGTGCTACCATCGCTAAACTTTTGAGTAACGGTTACTTCATAATTTAAGTGATCCGGTGCTGTATGTTTGTTTATATAGTTACCGTATATTACTCTATTACCTGAAACTTCTTGAGCTAAAGCTCTTACTGGTGTTTTGTCATATACTCTTGTTGTTTGCGACTGAGGTAATGTTTTAATAGGCTTTCTGGATTGGTAACTATATTCATAAACATCAGAGCTTGCTGCTTTGTCTTTTATTTCGTTTATAGATACAGTATCTAAAACGCTAATAGATATACCGTCAGATTCTTTGTATAATATATCTAGCTCTTTTATTTTATAATTATTTTCTAAATCGTTTCCGTTATCGGGTAAATTTATTACTAAAGATATTTGGTCCACTTTGTTTTCCATAAAGCTAACAACCGTACTTTGGTAAGCTTTAGTTTCATCCCCATCTAAAAAGCTTCCGTCTTGTTTTGGTATAAAAGCTATTTGGGTAAAAGGAGCCATAATAGAATACTCTCCGTCTTCATATTTAAACCTGTAACTAAACCTAACAAACTTATCTTCTAAAAAATTTTTATCTCCAGCGTAACTTGCATTGTAATCTGGATTAGTAGTTCCATCAGGTAAAAGCGCGCTAGAAACATCCCTCATGGTTGTTTTATAAGTGCCGGAATAGTCCTTGTATAAATCTATAGGTTTATATGGAGCGTATTTAGCTACAGAAATATCGTCTTCAGTTCTATAATAATCACTAGTACTTAGTACTTTTAAAATACCTTGGATTCCTGAGCTAGGACCGGACACGTTAACTAAGTCACCTATTTTATATCCTGATCCCGGGGTTACCACTTGAGCAGACGTTATAAATCCATATGAATTAACTGATATTGAAACGGTTAATCCTGATCCGCCAACTCCAGTTTGATTAGTGGTATTGTAAATACCTGCAGAGTAGCCGTTTCCCAAGCCAACTACTCCAAGGTTGTCCGCTGCTCCCGCAGGGTTAATTGCTGCTGTTCTTACATTTATTTTTCTAGGTTGGTTTCTATTATCTGTAAAAAACAGCAAGTCTTCTACTATGTTAGCCCCATAAATAGGATGGGTAGTTGAAAAGTTTAAAAAAGTACCAAAAACCAGTAGCTTTGTAAACGAACTGTTAATAGCACTGTATTTTATTATAGCAGAATTATAGCCTGTTTGTTCTGATTGATGGTTGTCTAGTTTATTTGCAGATGTATCCGTGTAGTTTGTCCAAAATAAATAAACACTATCAGAAGAAGAGTCAGTAGCATAACCTATTATTTTACCAGTATCATAACCTACGTTAGTTCCCGACGATATAGGAAAAACATTAGTATTTTGCAAAATATTTTCTAACGCCCCTACATCGCTGTCTTCAGAATTCGATACAGCTATGTTTAAAGCATCTTTATACTCATTACTAGGTATAAGTCTATCGTCTAAATCTTTGTTCATTTTAGACGCTAAAAAACTATTCTTTACTTCTGCCATTTAATTAGTGTTTGATTAGCTTAGATTGATTTCTCATTATATTAACGATTTCACTTAGCTTTATATTTGATAGTCTTATTTTAGCATTTCTTAACTTAGCGCTTCTTTCTCTTTTTAACCTGTTAACAACATACTCTGGCTGATTGGATCTACCTGAAATAATAGCATGAGCTATATGGGCATACATTGCTTCTTCAGCCATTTTAGGCAATTTAGTATCAACATCGTAAGCTAAACCATCTGATAAGTATTCTAATATTATTATTTTATCAGCTAAATCACTGCTAAAAGAAAACTTACCTTCACGTTTGTTTATTATAAACATGCCGTTAGTATTTGAAGTAGATGGATTTAATCCATATCTTCTACCCACTCCAGTATCTGGTCCGTTTAATTTATACATATCCAGTTCTCCAAACCTTGTTTCAGTTAAAGAGTTTGTAGCTTGTGAGTTATTTCCAAAACTATCCTGTATAGGAATACCTTCGTTATCTTGTAAAGGTAAATCTGTAGGCGCTTTACTAACTGAGTTAGGAAATATAGGTCTTACTAAACCGTTTTCATCCACACAAGACATACTAACATAATTGACGTAATCTTGAGGAATTGGTATGCTTAAGTTTAAAGGAACTGTTAGCTCTTGAGATTTAATACTATTTATAGTATCATATGAAAATTCTTGCAATCCTCTTTTTGCGTGAAATATAACATCTGTTCTTTTTACTCTAGGTATAAGTTTATCTTCTCCTACATATGCGACAATAAAGTTATTTATAACTTCATCTAAAGTAATATAAGCATAACCTCCATAATTTTTTTCCCTCGCTCTTTGCTTAAGCTGAATAACAATTACGTCGTTTGTAGATAAAGAACCTATAATATTAACTACGTTGTTGAATAAAGTGTAGTTTGTTGTTTCTGTAAGTAAAACATTATTTAAAAACACCTCGTAATTAGAGTCTTGTTCCCCAGCTGTAGTCTGTTCTAAAGTTACATTCCCTGTCCATTCTATTGCGTTTGACCCTCCTGTTGCGGGATATACGTAAGTCTGTTGCCCAGAATAGTAGTGCGCGTTATTTTCTGTTATTAAACCCATTTATTATCTTTTTTCGTTTATGTTTTGCTGTTGCACTTGAGCTGTTGCTGCTTGTACAATTTGAGGATCTCTTATTACTATACCTGCATAAGCTAATATTCTTAATATAACTTCTGTTTGCTCAGACGAGTGTAATTCAAAATCTGTTGTTACAGACGAATCGTAAACAAAAACATTTAAATTAGGGTCAACTTCAAAACCCCATCTTACATCCGAAGGTTTGCTTATGTAAGAAATATCAACAAGCCCTATATCTGCAGGTTGTATTTTTAAAGAATTGCCCTCTTGAAGATATACGGGATATGATTTTGTTGGCTTTGTTAAGGGTGAGTTTATTATATTGTAATATTCTTTTCTACCTAGTTTTTGTAACTCTATATTGTTGTATGTAACTGTGTTTAATCGATGAACATCTGAAAGAGTCACCGTGCTGTTTGATACGTTATAGGTCATTATGTTTTCAAATACAGATAATTTTTCTTCTAAATAGGATAAGCGATCTGCATAGTCTGCATCTGTTTGAGGTGCTCTAACTATCTGATTTAAGTCTTCAAAATACTTTTCAAATATTTCAAGTTGTACTTGCTGTCCAATTTTATTAAACTCATCCGGCGTCATATAACCACGCTGCTCTTTGTTAAGTATTAATAAAACTGTTTTGTATACAGTATCTACGCTTATTGCCATTTATTTATTTTTTTATGTAATATAAGGGGACAGAGTTAACTATCCCCTCTATATATTTATATTACGTATTAATTTATTTTTTTCTCTATTGACTTGAGAACTTCAATACCTTCGTCTGTTTTAAAGAAAGCCGCCATAGCTGAGTATGGGTTTTCATCAAAAGGTACAGTCATTAATTTTCTATTATTACTAGCCCAGTTAAAAGTTCTATTATCTCCGCTTAAGCTTATAATTCCAGATTCTGTTGCTTTAATAGCTACGTTACGTAAGTGAACGTTTTCATCGTTAGCTAATTCTATAAATAAGCTTGGATTACTTTTAGCGAAAATATATAAGTCTCTTTTTATTTCTTTAGAGCTCATACTTGAAACTTCAGACCCTTTTTCTACTCTAAGTATAGCTTCTGCTTGATCAATGTCCATTGTTCTTGCATTAGAAATTGCTTCAAATTCGAGTTCTAAATCCTCTAGTTCGTCTTTAGCTTCTTCTTGCGCATCAAACTCATAGTATTTTTTACCTAAATCAGGGTGATAAAGTGATAATAGTTTTTGTAAGTTTTGTTTTTCTTTAGGTACAATTAATACACCTTTTTCAAAAACAATTTGCCCTAACGTAGCTTCTCCGTTTTGATCTTGTACAAATGGAGACTGCTGGTTTGTAGCGTATCTAATTTCTTTTTGTATACCTGTAGATTCATCAAAGTAAAGCAAAGGCTTTAAATAGGAATGCCTACCATTTAATCTAAAAGTTAGAGGTTCTTTGTCTCCAGATAAGTAATAGCTTCTGTTTTTTATTTCCCACTTTGGTTTTGCGGGTTGTAATGGTGTAGATACTTTTTTAGTTTCTACTGATGTTTGAGGTGCAACCTCTACTTTTTTTGCTGTAGCTTGTTTAGCCATAATATAATAAAATTTAATAGTTTAATAAAAGTAATAGTTACCCCCGTAAATTATACGAGGGTAAAAATTACAGTAATTTACTCTTGATTATGTGAATAATACAAAGTTGTTAGCACCTTGTACACATAAACATCTTTCAGATAAGAAGTGAACTTCCATTGCATCTAAAGAAGATGTAGCAGCTCCACCAACTGATCCAGTTAACCAAGACTTCATTCTTCTGTCGTCAGCTTCAGAAGCT
>Ga0228662_1000575_pt1 | contig 17814 bp, 14 predicted proteins | sample 76DmetaG_FD_183173 | JGI IMG/M metagenome (GOLD analysis project Ga0228662, IMG submission 183173) | Seawater microbial communities from Monterey Bay, California, United States - 76D | ecosystem: Environmental > Aquatic > Marine > Coastal | place: USA: California | collected 2016-11-10
CGAGGACTTGGTTTTACTTTCTCTTCCTTAGGAAAGCAAGAAACAAGTGTTATTAAAAAAAATAGTGAAATTTTATTTGAATAGTTCATATCGAATGGTCATAAAATAAGTTCTTCCCGGACTAATGGAAATGAATGAAGTACTAGGTGTATGAGCTCCCACACTGGTTGTATTTGCATTTACATTAACAACACCCAAGATATTGCGAATACCTGCTGTTGTCTTTAATCGTTTATTCAACCATGTTTTGTGAATGGTTGCATCCATCATGGTATAAGCATCTTGTTCTTGAATATTAAGGTTTGAATTTTCCTCATCAGAAAACACACGACTAACCGCACCAAAATGATTCAAAAATAGGCTAAATGTAGTATTAATAGCTGACCAAGAATACCTTGGATTAATGGCCAATTGAGGTGAGAAAAAGAAATCCTTTTTAGAAGCATCTACCCCATTATAAATACCTGTATAATTAAATGAGAGATTAACTTTAAAATCTTGATAGGCTAGATTTTGGCTCAGACCACCACCAACAGATTGAAAAATTCCAATATTGCCATATTTAGCTTGAATTGGACCTGTAACAATTAGCTCAATTTTATTATTGATGATATTGTAAAAGGCATCCACGCTTGTAGATGATTCAAACCTACCAAGTTTGGCATACTTGGTATAAGTTCCCGTAAAAGAATGTGAAGATTCAGAAGTAAGCGAAGAATTCCCAAATACTTCATGCCTACTATCACTAAAATCCAAATACAATTCTTTCAACGAAGGAGCTCTGAATCCTCTACCATAGGCAATCTTTAGAATTTGAGAATTAGCTAGGTTAACCTTGGATTGTAGCGAATACAATAAGGGAGCATCAAAAGCAGAGTTATAAGCATATCTGAGACCAGCACGGAGCAACAAGTAGGAAGTGAATTGCTTTTCAGCACTTCCAAAAAGTGCAAGATCATATTGATATTGTTCGTTGTCTTTGACACGGTTTCCAGTACCTATTTCATAGTTTGCATCCAAACCAAATAATGTCTCTATACCCCGTGATTTATTTTGATCAGGACCAAATATCACACGAAAGACCGAGGCATTAAATGTTTGAGTATCTTGTTCAGACTCACCTGGCACTTCTTGTTCTTCCAGAGTTATTAAATCTTTAAGGTACTTGTTTTTAATACGTTTAAAGTTATTATTTCCTGCAATCAATTGAATGGTAGATTCGCCTATTTTATTTTCATAGCTCAAACTATTATCCATTCTTAAATTGGTATAGTGTTGGTCAATTGCTGTCTCTTTGTAGGGCAATAAGGGAAGTCCTCTATCTATTAACTTGGATCGAATAACCTCCGACCTCACATTTATCTTAGCATCGTCATGTCTATAGCTGTATTGAAATCGAGCACTATATTGTTCTTTAGGAATCCAATCAAAGGTTCGGTCTTCATTAGATTGACTCCAACCAGTGAACATCATTCTTCCACCGCTGAATGTTAAAAAGTGATTGTCAAAACGATTGGATGCTGTACCAGAGACATTGTACTGACCGTCTGATTCATAATTACTGTTGAGATTGAAACGCGGCTTTGATCCATTGTTTGAAGTAATCAAATTAATGCTTCCAGCAAGTGCATTGCTCCCATATATAACAGACATGGGGCCTTTGATTATTTCAATCTGTTTCATGTTTTCCAAGTTGAATTGTTCTAAATCCAATTGGTTAAGTAAGCGACCAATGACAGGCACTCCATCTATTAATAATTTAACATTATCTCCACTTACTCCCATTAAACTCATGCCAGCGGCACCTATTGCGTTATCTCGACTCAATCGAATATTATTTTGAAAAGACAAAGCGTCTTTTAAGTCAACAGCACCTAATTGTTCAATTTGTTGACTAGATATTTTAGAAATATTCAATACCGTATTTGTAAAAGACCGTTTCGAGTGAATATCTGTCACAATTATCTCATTGAGATTATAGTAGGGTTTAGAAAGTTTTAATTGATATTTTGTGTTTGGGAAAATTACCTCAGTTTTGGGTAAATATCCTTCAGCATAAGTGACTACTTTTTTAGAGTTCCTAATAGGCAAAATAGCTTCGCCATTTTGTGATTTGATGGTTATCGTATTAGTCAATGAATCAACATATTGACAACTGAAGGTAATTATTTTGAAATTTGTTTCAGCGTCAAAAGGTTGTATAACGGCTTGTGCCCACCCGAGGGTAGGCACTGCCATTAAAAAGTATTTAAAAAATAAACTTAGATTATTCAATAATCAGTTTTTTGAAGTCTACTCCGTTTTCAGAATTAGATCGTATAGTGTAGATACCTGAAGTATACGAATCAGTTGAAAGTTGAGTGGTTGTATTAGCTGATAATTTTTCACTAAACAATACTTTACCATGCATATCAATCACATCTACAAATATTGGTGTGGATTCACGATTTGATATATTAGTGTAAGTCCTTGCAGGGTTAGGATAAATTGAAGTGTTTAATGATATCACTTTGTTGATGCTTGCACCTGACCTTACTTTTTGAGTATTGAATATAAATTTTCCTTCAGGACCACCAACATAATCGGTAAACCAAATCTTCCACATTTGACCGTTAGGTAAGGCCACAAAATAGGCAAGATTTTCAACCATATTGTATTTAAAAGAGCCTCGATCAAAAGCCTTCCAATCGTACCCTATTTCAGTAATTTTAGTGTTCCAAACAAGGTTACTTGTATCATTACTCGATACATCAACGCCTTTTCTTTCTGCTACACGACAACCTGCATTTATTTTAATACCACTGACAGCCATGTTTCTAACCGTTGGCCCTTGTCTTACTTCGGTAATGTATTTCGTGAATAATAAATTCCAGTCTTTGGAAAGTGGGTTGAACATGTCAATTACACCAGAGTTAAGATTAACCAAAACAAAATTTTTATTCTTAGACTCTGACTTATTGATTTTATAATTTTTGATATTAGAACCATCTAAATTAGCTATTCTGAAAATAAAGTCCCCATCCGTTGTCATTTGGTCGATAATTATCTTGGCAAATTTACCTGACCGAAGTTTGATAATAAATAAACGACTACCGTTGATGTTGTGCTTGTTCATGTCATAGGTACCCCAACCATAATCTGGATGATTAGTTCCTAGATTACTAAAAGCACCATTTTCCCATGATTCTTCAGAATTGTAAACATTATCGAAAGAAAATCCAGCAGTATCGACAGAATTCCAATCACTCGTATCATTACCGTATACAAATAATTCTACGCCAGCATTCTCATTAATAATAATGCTAGAATTTCTCATGCCCGTGGATAACCCAATATCCCATTGTGATCGGTCAACAGATGTTTGGTTTCCAGTCTGTAGATCATAATAAACATCCATAGTACCTGCTGATGTAATTACTGAATCAGCATTTTGAGCTTGAACATATCCAGCGGTGATAAACCCTACCACTAAAATATGTTTTATTATATTTTTAATCATATCGCAAAGGTGGTATGGCTAGTAGTCACTTAAATAACCAGAAAAGAAATAAAAATACCCGAAAATAAAAATGTTAAATTTGTGACATTATTAATTTAAATCGCTGATTTTGTGCACTTTACAAAATAAAATCAAAAAGCATATAAAATTGTTGTTTAATAAATAACCCAAAAATGAATGATTTAGCTATTCAACTTCATATTCATAAAGTGACAAAGACACTTTCGAGTTACCAATATCTCAAAGGCACTATCACTTTGTTTATAAATGACACACATGAAATTTCTATGCCAATGGGTCAAAGAGACATTCCATTACCAGCTCATGGGATTTATTTGTTTTACGATCAAAATAGAAGCTTTGAGTTGATGATGAGGTCAGATCAAGCTACGTCAATCTGTATTTTAACACTTCCAATTAAGACCTTACACAAGATACTCAGTCAAGGAACCGATGAGCTTAATTTTTCGCAATCAGCTATTTTCGAAAAAGAACAATACCATCACTTCGAAATGGCAAGCTCAACTATAACTCGATGTATTCATGAGGTTATATCAAACCCGGAAAATCAACTTTTAAAAGAAGCTAAAAAGTATGCAATTTTAGATGATTACTTTAATTCATCTAGTCGTAAAACAAAGTATCAATGCCCTTTTTTAAACCAAAAAGAAAACGTTAATAAAGTTCGAGCAGCCAAAGAGTTTTTATTAGAAGACTTAAATAACTCACCCACAATCAAACAAATAGCCAAACACGTAGCACTAAATGAGCATAATCTAAAAACAGGTTTTAAGGAGATTTATGGTAAAACCATTCACTCATTTCTAAAAGACTACAAAATGACCAAGGCTCGAGAGCTTATTTTACTTCGAGAATTTCAAATAGCTGAAATAGCTGATCAACTAGGATACACTAACGTAAGCCACTTTATTGATGCATTCAAAAAGAAATTTGGAATCACTCCCAAAAAGTTTGAATTGAGCCTCCCTTAAATTTCATTATAACAACTTATACCCAAATTCTTTTTTGTTATAAAATCAGTTGAGAGTTTGTACTTTATTTGTACGAAGATTATCACACTATACAAAACACATGGAAAAAGTAGAATGCCTCATCATAGGATCAGGCCCCGCAGGATATACTGCAGCTATATATGCTGCTAGAGCTGACATGAAACCTGTTCTTTACGAGGGACTCCAACCTGGTGGACAACTAACCATCACCACTGATGTAGAAAATTATCCAGGATATCCAGACGGAATTATGGGTCCTGAAATGATGGAGAACTTCAAAAAACAGGCAGTGAGATTGGGTGCAGATGTGAGATTTGGGATGATAACTTCTGTCACATTTAATAAAGATGGCTCTAATCATCGTGTCACGGTGGATGGAACAACCGAAATCGAATGCGAAACTGTAATTATTTCAACTGGTGCTAGTGCAAAATGGTTAAACATACCAAGCGAACAAAAATTAAATGGTAGTGGTGTTTCGGCTTGTGCTGTTTGTGATGGCTTCTTTTACAGAGGAGAAGATGTAGCTATTGTAGGTGCTGGAGATACTGCTGCTGAAGAAGCTAGCTACCTATCCAAGATTTGCAATAAAGTATACATGCTTGTTCGCAGAGACGAAATGCGTGCATCTAAAGCTATGCAACATCGTGTAAATAGCTTAGACAATGTTGAAATATTGTACAATACGGAAACAGATGAAATATTGGGAGATATGACTGTAGAAGGTGTTCGAGTAATCAACAACAAAACACAAGAAAAATCTGAGATACCAATTAAAGGTTTCTTCGTAGCTATTGGTCATAAACCCAACACTGATATTTTCAAAGACTACTTAACAATGGATGAATCAGGATATATCATTACTCATTCAGACAGCTCAAAAACAGATATTCCAGGAGTTTTTGCTTGTGGTGATGCTCAAGACAAGATATACCGCCAAGCAGTCACTGCTGCAGGAAGTGGATGTATGGCTGCACTCGATGCAGAACGATACCTCAGCATGCGTGATTCAGAATAGTTTATCTAAACTACATAATCAATTAAAAATTAAATAATTTCATGCACTTGATTGTGTATAGTTTTACAAACAGTACTACCTAACTGTTTGTAAACTTAACTTTTCAATAGTAAATTACTAAAAACCTTTGCAAATTATTAAGGTCTATTCATCATGAAATATTCAAGCAATGTAATTGCGGCAGTATCTCTTTTATCTATCAGCTTCGCTACAAGTAGCTTTTTAGGTAAAAAAAGCAATACAGACTCATCAGCTTTTGTATCAAAAAAATCATTTGATACACTCTTAACAAAGTTACCACCAAAAACCATTCTTGAAATTGCAGACTCAATTTGTCAAGAAGCAGGTGTTCCTTTTGAATTGGTTTACGAAATTGGTAAAAATGAAAGTAATTGGACCTATGTCAAAAACACCAATGGAGGTTCAGACTTTGGTGACCTTCAAGTCATTGATCAAACCTACTGGTATTGGTATAATAGGTTAGATTTAAAAGATGGAAAAACTCGAAAAAACTACTTAAAAGTTGGAATCTATTACCTTAAGTACTTACACAATAAGTACGGCTCATGGGAAAAAACTAGGTTTGCCTACGGTAGAGGTCATTGGAGAGAATCCGATACTTGGACACCACTTGAACGAAAGTTTATGAGAAAAATTGATTTCTCAAAGTATGATGCTTCTTAAACCCTAATTAAATTAGTAAATAACATAGAAGGCCAATTACTTACATTTTATTGGTGAAAAAATTTTTAATTACTTTTGTTTAGTAGCATAGTAGCAGCATTTATCAATCATGAGCACTGAACAACAGAATACTGAGGATCAAAAATCACCTAAAAAGGGTTCGCTTACATTATTCATTATCTTATTTGTAGCCTCTCTCGGACTTTCAGCATTTTTGTTCTTTAAATATGCCAAAAATGCAGCTAAAATTCAGCAGCAAAACAAGGAACTTACTCTTGCATATGAGGTACTCAACTTACATGCAGACTCTTTGCAAAATGAATTAGAGATAGCTATCCTCGAACTCCAAGATGAAATCAACAAGAATCTTGCCCAAGAGGACTTAAAAGAAGATTTAAGAGTTCAGCTTAACGCTAAAAAAAGTGAACTTTCATCAGCATATGCTAGAATTAGAAGTTTAATTAATTCAGGTGATAAACCCGAAGGCGGAGGGATTGCCTCTGTTAGTTCAAATACCAACAATTCATCAAATCTTCTTAATGCTAAAGGTCAAATTGCAGATCTTGTCAAACTTAATTATCAATACATTGACCGAATTGAGAAATTACAAAATGATTATGCCACAGAAAAAAGTAAGAGCGACAGCACAGGATACCTTGCAAATCAATTAAAAAACAAAAACGATAGTCTTAAAATATCCAACTTAATCCTCAATGAAAAACTATCTAAGGCTAATACTATTCGAATATCTCGTCTAAATGTTTATCCAATAAGGGAAAAAAATGGTGTTCAAGAAATTGTAAATAAAGCCAAAAAAACGGAAAGACTAAAAGTCAGTTTCTTAGTACAAGCTGGTGAAGCATCTCAAGAAGTCGAAAAAGAATTAATAATAAGAATTATTGCACCTAATGGCTCTGTACTAACTCAATACATTGATAAATTATCAGATATTGATGAACTCTTCAGTATGATTGAGACCATAACCTATGACGGGTCAGAAAAAAGTATGGTCTACTACTATGACCAGGAAGCAAAATATAAACCTGGAATTTATCAAGTTGAAATTTATAATGACAACATGATGATCAGTAAAAATGATTTCTATTTAAACTAAATCAACTTCAATTTGATTTTGAAGAAGATCGTCTAAGTTCTCTCGTTTTCTTATCAGGTGAGCATTGCCTTTATGAATTAGCACTTCCGCAGGACGATATCTTGAGTTATAATTACTACTCATACTAAATCCATATGCACCCGCATTGCTAATAGCAAGTACATCTCCTACCCTTACCTCTTTTAACTTTCTGTCATAACCCAAAGTATCTGACTCACAGATATAACCTACGATGGAATAAATACGGTCTTCCCCTTTAGGATTAGAGACATTTGTAATTTGATGATAGGCATCATACATCATGGGTCTCAACAAATGGTTTTGACCAGAGTTAACTCCAGCAAAAATGGTGGATGTTGTCTGCTTCACAACATTGACATCTACTAACAAATGTCCTGCATTACTAACAATGTACTTACCTGGCTCAAACCATAACTGAAGGTCTTTTCCATAATCCTTACAAAAAGCTTTAAAGCTATCTACTATTTTCTTACCAATATCCTCAACATCAGTAGTGATGTCTCCATCCTTATATTTTACCTTAAAACCACTCCCGAAGTCCATAAATTCGAGGTTTTTAAATGATTTTGCAGCCTCATAAAGTAACGATGCACCTCTCAAAAATACTTCTGCATCAAGTATATCACTACCTGTGTGCATGTGAAGTCCGTTAACACGAATTCCTAAATTATCAACGATTCTTTTGATATGAGGGACTTGATAAATACTAATCCCAAACTTACTATCAATATGACCAACTGAAATATGAGTATTCCCACCTGCCATAATGTGAGGGTTTAATCGAATGCAGCATGGAACAGAACCTCCATATTCATTTCCAAACCGCTCTAAAGTGCTTAACTCATCAATATTAATCACCAATCCAAGTTCAACAGCTTCCTTTATCTCATCAAATGAGACACAATTAGGAGTATATAAAATGTCCTTCGGATCAAAACCTGCACGAAGACCAATTTTTGCTTCTTGAATACTCACCGTATCTAACCCTGCACCCTCCTTTTGAAGAACTTTAAGTACGTTGATATTTGTCAATGCTTTGCATGCATATTTGAGGTGTACGTCCACACCTTTAAAAGCATTTTTCAAAGAATGATAATTATTTACAATTACATCTGAATTGTAAACATACAAAGGGGTACCATAATTTTTAGCTAATTCAGATACTGAAACACTACCAAATTTGTAACCACTCTTAGTTAATTCCATATTATTATTTTTTAAGGTAAACTATTTTTAAAATCTATATATCTTGACTCAAATTTGTTGCCCGCTTGTCCTCCCAAGCTTTCCCAATGAGCAATAATTGCTTCCACTCTGTTTTCTGGGTTCGGGTGAGTACTTAAAAAAGCAGGTCCAGATGATCCTCCACTTTCTTGGATCTTTTCAAAAAAACGAGCAGCACCACGAGCATCATATGCTGTTGGGTACAAATACTCAACAGATCTCATATCTGACTCAGATTCATTGGTTCTACTATATTTTAAGTTCACTAAATTCTGAGCAATTTGAACCAAAGTCCCCTTATTATCGCCCAAAAGTATACTTAAAAGAACATCTAAACCATATTGTTGTGTTAAAGCTGTGGTTGAATGTCGCTCATCAGCATGAGCAATTTCATGGCCCATAACACCTGCAAACTGATCTTCAGAATCCAAGTATTTAATAATACCCGTATATACATAAATATAACCGCCAGGCGTACAAAATGCATTTAACATATCATCATCTTTTATGATTTTGAGCTTCCACAAGAAATCGTCTTTATGTACTACATTGCCAGACTCTAATATGCTGTCTCTAATAGCATACAAGTATGCGTAAGCTTGAGGATATTGAGAACTATCAAGGATTGGGTAATTCGTTGGGTCTCCCTCAATCTCGGATGCTACCTGAGCTCCAAAAGCCTTGTCATCTTCTAAAGAGAAGAAATTAACACCTCCTCCACCTGGCTTATCGCCACAAGATTGGAGTAAAATGGAACTTGAGAACAACAGGATTGTACTCATCAAAAAATAAAGTTTTCTATGTTTCATGATCTTAAATAAAAATAAAGTTTAAAAATAAATATTTAGTAGGTTATACAATTACTACTTGTTAGAAAGGATAACCGATGGCAAAGTTAACTGCAGTGTGATCAAAAATCCATCTATTTCTAGAAAAATGTTTAATTATCCATTTTTCATCATCAGCAAGTGATGGATCATGAAGAGAAACACCCCAATCTACTCTAAAAACCACATACGAAAAATCGAATCGAATACCAATTCCACTATTCACTGCAAGCTCTTTATAAAAACGATTGAATTTAAACTCTCCATCAGGAAAGTTATCATCTTTACTATAATTCCAAATATTACCAGCATCAATAAAAACTGCACCGTCAATGAGTTTATCAATGATATCAAAACGATACTCGACACTTCCTTGCAAAAGAACCTCGCCAGTCTTTTCAATAGTTATTGCATTACTAGAATCTCGATATCCTCCAGGACCAATTGTTCGAGGTCTCCATGCTCTAAGGCTATTTCCTCCACCAACAAAAAACCGACGTTCAAAAGGTAAAAACGCTGTATTTCCATAGGGCAAACCAATACCTGTATTCAATCGATAAGCAATTGAATTATTTTCATCCCAGATGAATGTATGAGATACATCTATATCTGATCTAGCATATTGAGAGTATTTCACACCAAGAATTTCTCGATTTTTACCCGTTTTATTGGTAAATAAATCAAAATATAATGAAGCTAAATTCCCTGATAACTCAAGTGCATTGGACTTTACTTGCCAGTAAGAACTATTGTTATTGGTTTTATTATTCCAGTGAATGGTTGCTTTTGGTCCCGCAACAATATTATTAGTCAACAACTGACTGGTATAAAACTGACCACTGTTATCCAGTGTGCTCAAAAAATCAGGATCAATAATCGCTTGATTAATACTCAATCTCAATGGGGTTATTCCAAATGAAAACCTCCTTTTTGAAAATGCATAGGTAAAGTTAAATGGAATTACATTTCTAGTAAAATTTACATTTCGGTCATGTAAAAATGAAACATTGATTCGTGTATTCTTTCTCGTAAATTTTTGACTAATTTTTTTACGCTCAAAATAAACCAAAGAAGGAATTTTAAGTTCAGCATTTACACTTTGTCTAAATCCATTCAATGAACCATTATTATCTCTTCTAATTTGAGTTTCAAATGCTGTAAGAGAACTCAAACTAAAAGACTCACCACTTCCAAATACGTTTCGGTTATTTAATCTAAAATTGTTTGCTATTCCAAAGTTCTGATCAGAAGTAGATTGCACAACATCACTTCTATCAGTGTATATCGCTTGGGGTTCCCAGGTAAAATCGTGTTTTGGTGCAGTTTGAAGAATGATTTCAGCAGTCAACCTGTTCGAGCTATCTTTCGTTGGTTGTCTAAACCGTATCGTAACAAATTCAAACAAGTCCATTGAAAGTAAATTCGCATAGGTCTTTTGAATTTGATCAGCTTGATATAATTCTCCCGCCCTAAAAATGATGTTTTTAGATAAGGCACTAGGGTTAATAAAATAACTCCCCTCAACAAATTGGATGCCTTGATGCAATACAGTATCTGGTTGTAAAGCGTCATCTATTTTAACTAAAATCCGTTCTAAAGTATGTTGTTCATGCAGGTGATTTTCAGTTAAACTTCTTATGTTTAGGACCACATCAGCTTGATTGCTGCCAAAACTTGTATCAATCTCAAAATCAATATACGAACTATTAAACGTATAAAATCCACGATTCCTAAAGAGTTCTGTTATACGATTACGTTCATCTTCTATATCTTGGAAATCAATCCTCTGACCAACATTCAGTCGTTGTTCAGACTTATTAGATCCTAGAATATCATCCATAATCTTAGATGATGTTATATATTTTAATTTTCTAATTTGATAGTGACTATTCAAATCAGCATGGTAAATCACTTTCGCTCTTTTTTTATATCCTAACTTAGGCTTGACTGAAAACGTTACTTTATTATCAAAATATCCCTTTCCAAAATAAAAATCAGATAGTTTTTGAGCTGAAATTTTAATCTTATTAGAATCAATTAGAACAGGTGGCTCCCCTACCTTCTCAGCTAATCGTCTTAATGCTCGTTGTTTTTTTCGTATCCCAAGGCCTTTTTTCCCATATTGATATGCCCAGAGATGGAACTTAATAAATCCCAATAATTCACGATTTGGCTTCTGTTTGAGGTTTTTTTCTTCATCAGACAAATCAACTCCATGAATATCTCCACGATTAATCTTATTACTCACCAATAACTGCTCCCCTTCAGGAACTATACGAGCAATATGACAAGCCGTCAAACTCAAAAAACACCAAAGTGTCAGACAATATTTTAGTTTTGTATTCAAATAGGATTATATCATTGCTCAGCAAAGTTAAAATAAAACAATACCAGCAACTTCATTTCAAAAAGTTCAGGCAAAAGTATGGTCTATTTATGGTTGAAGGACTAAAATCTGTGAATGAATTAATCCAAAGTAATTGGCCCATCGAATCAATTGTCTGTTCCACTGCTTTTGAAGGATCTATTGAATCACAAGAATCAAATGATGTATTCTTGGTTAAACCAAAAGAATTCGAATCGATTTCTCAACAAAAAAATCCTCAAGGAGTTTTGGCTGTTGCTCAATTTCATGACCTGAATCTGGAAGAAACCTCATGGCAAATAGCATTGGATGAAATTAATAATCCAGGTAATCTGGGAACCATCATTCGAATAGCTGATTGGTATGGAATTAATACGATTTATTGCAGCCAAAACACGGTTGATTTATACAATCCTAAGGTCATTCAATCTAGCATGGGTTCATTTTTGAGAGTTCAATTGAAATATGGAAACCTCCAAGAATTATTAAATCAAAAAGAAGTATTTGCCACCTTACTCGATGGTAAAAATATCCGAACTCTACCCAAACAAGAGCAGGGAGTGTTATTGATGGGTAACGAAGCCAATGGCATCTCAAAATCACTAGTCGAAACCATAGAGCACACCGCTATTACTATTCCTGGTAATATTCAAACAGAAAGCCTCAATGCAGCTATGGCAACTGCTATATGCTGTGAGCGTTTGTTAGGTTAGAAAACCCATACTACACTACAACTATTATTTATCGTTACCTTTGCACCGAAATATAGCAGCGGAGCAGTCTGGATTTATACCTCATGTCGAATAATGCTCATTTGCTAATTGATAAATTATAAAATGAGTACATTCAAAGAAATGGGCTTAAAATCAGAGATTTTAAGTGCCATCACAGACCTAGGCTACGAGACTCCTACGCCTATTCAAAAACTTGCCTTACCAAAGGTATTGGAATCCAAGCAAGATCTAATTGCATTTGCACAAACAGGAACAGGAAAAACTGCTGCTTTTAGCTTACCTATTCTCAATCAAATTGACCCAAACGAAAAGGGTATTAAGTGCATCGTATTAAGTCCTACACGAGAGTTAGGGCTACAAATTGCTGAGGATATCAAAAGCTATTCGAAAAACATGCCTGGCTTTAAAGCTGTAGCCGTATACGGTGGTGCAGATATCAACCAACAAATCAGAAAATTAGAGCGTGGTTGTGATGTTGTAGTTGGAACACCTGGAAGAACCCTCGACCTTATTAAACGAAACCGATTAAACTTAGAAGGTGTTCAGTACCTTGTATTAGACGAAGCAGACGAAATGTTGAGTATGGGTTTTGCAGAGGATTTGGACGCTATTTTGGCCAACACTCCTCAGGATAAACAAACTTTATTATTTTCTGCTACCATGCCACCAGACATGGTCAAACTGAGCAAAAAATACATGACAGATCCTGCAGAAATTTCAGCAGGAAGCAAGCAACAAGCGAATACCAACGTAACCCACCAATACTACAAGATTAATTCTAGAGATCGATACCCCTCACTTAAACGAGCGGTTGACATAGCTCCAGATATCTATGGAATTATATTTTGCAGAACACGTGCAGAAACCAAAGAAGTTGCAGAACGTCTTTCAGAAGATGGCTATAATACAGATGCTCTTCATGGAGATTTATCTCAAGCACAACGAGATTATGTCATGAATCGGTTCAGAAACCGTCAACTGCAGTTGTTGGTTGCTACTGATGTTGCTGCTAGAGGTTTAGATGTCAACGAACTTACGCATGTAATCAATTTCAAATTGCCTGATGAGGATGCTGTATATGTGCACCGAAGTGGTAGAACAGGTAGGGCAGCAAATGTTGGGATATCATTATCGCTACTCACCGCCAAAGAAGAAAACCGACTTCGATACCTCGAAAAAAAGATTGGTAGAAAATTTGAAAAAGTTTTGATACCTAATGGACAAGAAATTTGTGAAAAACAACTATTTAGTCTTATCGATAATATCAAAGAAACTGAAATAGCAAATAGTCATATCGACGGATTCTTACCTCAAATATTTGAAATGTTCAAAGACATGAGCAAGGAGGAAGTCTTGAAAAAGATTGTATCCACTGAATTCAATCGTTTCTTGGAATACTATCGAGATGCACCTGACCTGAACAAAACATCGGATAAGAGAGAGCGAGAAAGAAACAAAGAAAAGAACAACGGAAGAGATGATGGCGGTGAAAGAAGAAGCCGCAGAGAGAGACGTGAGCATAAAACAGCCGCTCACATGACTCGTTATTTCATCAACCAAGGAAAAAAGGACGGCTTCAGTCCTAAATTACTCATGGGAATGATCAATTCTCACATGGGTGGAATATCTCCAGAAATTGGTCAAATTGAAATCATGAAAATGTTTTCGTTTTTTGAAATGGAATCTGGACACACTTCTGACCTTCAACGAGCTGCCAAACAAATGGAATTCAATGGACGAGATGTTGCTATTGAAGAAAGTTCCCCAAGACCTGAAGGTGGTGGTGACCGAAAAGAAAAACGCAATAAACGAAGAGGCAGAAGCAACGATCATCGAGGAGGAAACAATCGAGGTAGACGTCGTGAAAGTAGCGGTAGCCACGGAGCTAAACGTCGAAGAAGGTATTAACGCATCACCCCACGAGCATTTAAGCTTTTTCTATAAGCACGAGCATTTTTTCGATGTTGTGCCGCACTTGCTGTAAAATTGTGAAAATAGGATGCATCAGGCCTCGCACACATGAATATAAAATTGTGTTTTTTAGGACTTATACTTGCCAAAATTGCTCGTTTATCTGGAGAAAATATAGGGCCTGGTGGTAATCCTTTATTGAGGTAGGTATTATATGGATGTGGAGTTTTTAAATCCCGATTTAGGACTCGTCTTCTACCCTCTCTTCCTACTACGTAGAGTACAGTTGGATCTGCTTGTAGTAATATACCTTTTTTCAATCGATTTAAATATAAGCCTGCAATAGTGGGCATTTCACTTACATGTATAGCCTCTGCATCAACAATGCTCCCAAGAATACATGCTTCTTTAGTAGTCAATCCAAGTAATTTTGCTTTAGCTTGACGATCGGGTGACCAAAAGGTATTGTATTCATACAAAAACCGTTGAACAATATCATCTGCTGAAAGAGCCCAATTAAAATGATAATGATCTGCAAGAAAAATACACCACTTATTTTCATCAGTAAAGCCATTTTCCTGAACCCATTCTTCATTCATTGCCTTAACTAGCTCCTCTCTATTGGGTTCTAAACTAGAAACCAAGTGATCCATAACTTGAGCTCTAGTCATTTCGATATCTACCTTAACTATCACCTTATCCCAGTTCCCATTTCTAATTTTTCGAATGAGCTGTACGTTAGTGAATCGCCCATCAATTTTGTATCGACCTGGTTTAAATGTATTGGACAAATTCATCTTTTGAGCTGCCAAATCAAATGTCTTGACATTCTTTACAATTTCATTATTAATTAATCCTTGTCTTACAGAAGCGTATGTGTCGTCATGCCGGATATAAAAATAAACTCCATCACTAGAGGTAGTCGTGTTTACAGTAAAGAATACATAATAACCTGCTGACAACGATAGCATGGCTATAATTAAAAGTACTCCGAAATATTTTCTAGTCTTTTTATTCAAATCTGTTCCTTATAAAACGCAAATAAAGTAAACTTAAATATTAGTTTTGCCTTTCACAACATGAATATTGCAATTATCGGTTATGGCAAAATGGGTAAATCCATTGAAATGATGGCATTAGAACGTGGACATAATATTATTGCTAAAATTGATTCAAATGATTTTTCATCAGCAGATTTGAAAAATGCCGATGTAGCTATTGAATTTTCTCAACCAGATGTTGCTGTTGAGAATATTAAGAAATGCTTTTTAGCCAATATTCCAGTAGTTGTAGGCACTACAGGATGGTATGACAAATACGGAGAAATTCGCAAAATCGCAGAAGAAACTGAACAAACCTTATTCACGGCTACCAACTTTAGTATTGGAGTTAATATCGTTTTTCATATCAATAAAAAACTGGCAGAGGTAATGAATCAATTTTCTCAATACGATGTTCACATGACAGAAACTCACCATTTAGAGAAAAAAGATCATCCAAGTGGAACAGCTAGTACTCTAGCAGACGATATTACAAATGCTGTTGATAGAAAAACAAGCTATGTTGGTCGTTTGGATGAACCTTACAACAACCAATCATCGTTAGCGTTGCATATTGAATGCAAAAGAGAAAAGAATGTTCCTGGATTTCATCAAGTCACTTATACCAGCGATATTGATGAGATATCTATACAACACAATGCAAAGAATAGAAAAGGATTTACAATGGGAGCTCTCATTGCTGCCGAGTGGGTTCACGATAAAAAAGGAGTATTCACTATGAAAGATTTATTAAAATTTTAAAACCATGAAAATTAACTTAAAAGAAGATTGGAAATTACTTAGTAAAAGAGCTGCAATATTTTATATTGCTTTTAGTGTAATCAACCTAATTACATTCATACTTCTATTTACTCAAACTGATGCAGGTTTTGTATCGTCAATTATATATTACTTGTTTTGGCAAGTTGCTATTTGGGTGTATTATATGTTCCGTTATAAAAGACGAAACAAAATGAACGGTGGAGAATGGCTAGATGCAGCCATGTTTGCTGTGATTGCAGCCACTTTAATTCGAACATTTTTTATAGAAGCATACCAGATTCCAACTTCATCCATGGAAAAATCCTTGCTCAGAGGTGATTTCCTTTTTGTAAGTAAAATGAATTATGGGCCTCGAGTTCCCATGACTCCAATTTCATTTCCATTTGTACATCAAGAACTTCCCATAATTGGAGGCAAGGCATATTCTGAAGCTCTAAAACTTCCTTTTTACAGACTTCCGGGTTTTCAAAAAATCAAGAATAACGATGTCGTGGTTTTCAACTACCCCGGTGAAGACGACTTCCCAGTTGATAAAAAGACAAATTACATCAAACGTTGCATTGCTATTGCTGGTGATAGTCTATCGATAAAGGATGGTAAAGTATATGTAAATAACAAATTAGCCGATGTAGCTGTTCATGGCCAAACTAGTTATCGAGTGAACACGACAAATGTATTAGACCGAAGAACATTAGAAAAAATTGATGTTTCAGAGTATGGATATAATCAGTATTTGGCAGGATATGAAATGTGGATGACCAGATACAATGAAAAAGAAATAGCTAAGTTGCCTGGTGTTATTGAAATATTGCCAGGTATCGATAAAAAAGGAAACTATCCTGAAATATTCCCACACATTCCTGAACAACTCCCTTGGAGTAGAGACAACTATGGGAGTATCTACGTTCCTAAAAAAGGGGATGTTTTAAAGCTAGACTCAAAAACAATTTGGATTTATAAAGACCTGATTAAAAAATACGAGGGCAATGAAAGCTATGCTATTGAAAATGGTAAAGCATTCATTGATGGTCAAGAAATCACAGAATACCAAGTTCAAATGGATTATTACTTTATGATGGGAGACAACAGACATCGTAGTGCTGATTCACGTTATTGGGGTTTTGTTCCTGAAGATCACGTAGTTGGAAAGGCTCTTTTCATTTGGATGAGTATTGAACAAGATGGCATTTATGGAGGAAGACATAAAAACATATTCAGTAGAATTCGCTGGAGCAGACTTTTTAATAGAATACATTAGTGAATAGTACCCATAAATTAAGAATCATTTTTATGGGTAACCCTGAATTTGCCCGTTATCATCTTGAAAAGATGTTATCGACAGGATTTAATGTTGTGGCTGTGGTTTCTGCACCTGATAAACCAGGAGGAAGAGGCATGAAAATTCAATCTACACCAGTCACCTCCTTTGCAAAATCAAAAAAAATACCTTGCCTTCAACCAAAGAACTTAAAGAACGCTGATTTTCAGAAAGAACTTCAGTCATACAAAGCTGATATACAGGTAGTCATCGCCTTCCGAATGTTGCCAGAATCTGTATGGAATATGCCACCGCTCGGGACA
>Ga0228662_1000584_pt1 | contig 17656 bp, 15 predicted proteins | sample 76DmetaG_FD_183173 | JGI IMG/M metagenome (GOLD analysis project Ga0228662, IMG submission 183173) | Seawater microbial communities from Monterey Bay, California, United States - 76D | ecosystem: Environmental > Aquatic > Marine > Coastal | place: USA: California | collected 2016-11-10
TTGGAGCCATGTTTGGTGCCATTTTAGAGCATTCTGGTGGTGCAGAAGCTTTAGCTCAATATCTATTGAAGTCTTTTGGCGAAAAAAATGCTTCTTGGGCATTAATGATTACAGGCTTTTTTATTGCTATACCAGTATTTTTTGATGTGGCTTTTATCGTTTTAATTCCTCTGGTTTATTCTTTACAAAGAAAAACAAAGAAGTCGATGCTTCTATACGCTATTCCATTACTTGCAGGATTAGCTATTACACATGCTTTTATTCCTCCAACTCCAGGCCCTGTAGCAGTGGCAGATATTTTGAATGCAGATTTGGGTTGGGTTATTTTAGTAGGTTTTATTGTAGGTATTCCAACGGCAATAGTTAGCGGGCCTATTTTTGGAAAGTTTATTGCTTCTAAAATTTTTATAGCTGCACCAAAAAAAATAGATGAAAAGGTGGTTAATAATTTCCCTCCAATTAGTTTAATTCTTTCAATTATAACAACCCCAATTTTATTAATTGTTTTGAATACTCTTTTAAATAGTCCATTAGCTTCTAGTTTAAATCTCTCAGATAAAACAATTACTTGGTTACAAATGATAGGTCACCCTTTTTCTGCATTGATTATTGCAAATTTAATGGCTTGGTATCTTCTTGGGATTAGACGTGGGGTTTCTAAAGCTATTTTATCAAAAATTACTTCTGCATCTTTGGCGCCGGCAGGAATTATTATCCTATTAACAGGAGCAGGTGGTGTTTTTAAACAAATGTTGATTACCACAGGTACAGGCGAGATGCTAGCCAATTATTTTTCGAGCATCGGTTTAAGTGTTTTGCTTTTTTCTTTTTTAGCTGCGGTTTGTGTTAGAATTTTACAAGGATCTTCAACAGTTGCAATGATTACTGCTGCCGGAATAACATCATCTCTTATTACAACTCCTCTAGGCGAATTCCATACTGCACTTATCGTAATTTCAATTGCCGCTGGAGCTTCTATCTTATCTCATGTAAATGATAGTGGGTTTTGGTTGGTGAGTAATTATTTAGGTCTATCAGAAAAAGATACTTTTAGAAGCTGGTCTATGATGACTTTGATACTTGCCTTGTGTGGTTTAACAATGGTGCTTTTTTTGTCTCTATTTATTTAAAAAGTATGGTAATAAAATCTATGTAAATCTTTTTTTGTATTGTTATTTCATTTTCATTCTGAATTTATAAAATACTTGTTGAATTATAATTTGTACTTTTAATAATAAATTGAATCTTAAAAATGAAACATAAATGTCCAAATTGTGAGCAATTTAAATATGAACAACAAACCTCTGTTCGCGGTTGTGGGAAGAGGTTATTTATAATTGTTCCTATTTTTTCATTGTAAATACCTGGAGCTTCTAGTTTCTATGGAGGAGACACCTCTTTTGAAGACATGGGAATTATTGTTTTATTATCTATGTTAATAGGAATTATCATCATAATTATTTCATATATCTCTCCTCAAAAAACAATTAATTATAGACGCTCAAACTGCGAATTTGAACAAAAACATAACATCTAATTATATGATTAAAGATATTATTTTGCATACTATAATTAACTTGTAATTTCGGGTACAATGGTTTATATTAATAAATTGCCTCAAGTTAATATCATTATAATGATATTAATTTTAACCTAAATTTCATAGCAATTCATTTTCATAGACTAGATTGTAGTATTTAATTTACTATATTTAATAATTGTTATTTTTAATGGGACACTCCTAACTCCCTTTTTTTAAAAAACTACTATCTCTTTTAAGTGAGATTTTTTTACTAAACTATTTATACCAGGGCACAAATATTTTTTTAACCAATTATTATAAACCTAAAATCAAATATTATGAAAAAAACAGTATTAATTTTATTATTGGCTTCCCCAATTCTGTTGCTAGCTCAGGCTAAAAAAGACTTTGTAAGAAGTTCTCTTCACATGCATTTAGTAGATGATTTTAGCTTTGATAATGGTGATAAAGTTCTAGATTCTTACAATAAGTTTCAATTTCCACAAAATTATAATGATCACAGGATAATTCTTAATAAAATTAAATTAGTTGATTATAAACTAACTGATGAAGAAAAAGCAACTTCAGGAAAGAAAAAAAGTTTATTAGGAAGTGCTATGGCAGATGCTGCAAAAGGTGCTCTAGCTGAAAGCACGGGTGGTCTTGTTAAAGTTCAGGACAATTCCATGGTTAAATTACAAATTAATAAGTATAATAAATCTAATAAGATAGCTCACGAACTTGTCAAAAAGTGGTTTAACATTAAAGAAGACGGTTCTTTCAATTTGGAATTAATTGATTTAAGATCATTACAAACCAAATCTATGGAGATGGCTGCCATTGCTGGAGCATCAGGAACAGGAGGAGTTGATCAAGTAAATTCATTAATTAATAATACGTTTGTTGTTTTTACTCGATTAAATTATGTCAGTAATGCTATTGCAGCAGAAGTGATAAGACAATCTGCACTTCAACAAGTTGCTAAGCTTCCAGCTATGTTACAGAAAAAAGGTACTCAAGCAGCTAACAAGATCTATGAAAAAACCTCTGAAGGTTATTCTGTTTGGACTACTGCTTGGTTGTATCAATTGAAATGGGACCAAGGAGTTTTCGATTTATTACAGTCTACTATCACTGACGATAAAATAGACTTAGAAAAATTCGATGCAATTGATTTTAAATTAGAATTTTTAAGCCAACAAAAAGCAACATCCTTGGTTACCTTTTCATTAAAGAAAGAAGATAAAGGAAGAACAGAACAAGATGTTTTTGATTTGTCTACTATCAGAAATATGGATAAAGTAATGGTAAAGTTGCAAAAGAAAAATGAAGTATTTAAACCAATATTTCCTTTACGTGATAAATTTTCTCTTGCTGCAGGAACAAAGGAGGGAATTAAAGGAGGAGAAACTTTTGAAGTGTTAGTATCTGAAAAAGGAAAATACAAAAGAATAGGAACTATGAAGATTGATAAAAAAAGAGTTTGGGATAATACTTGGACTGGAGAAGATATTGAGCCAGGATTAACCTATTTCAAAAAAGGGAGTAAAAAATACATACCAGGAATTCACTTTGTAAGACTTGTAAAATAATAAAAAAAATGAAATTTATAAAAATCTGTATAGTTGCCTTATTAATAGTTCCTATTAATTCTTTGTTTTCTCAGACTAATAGTAACAGAAAAGTTACTGAAGAAAGAACAAGAAACTGGCAATACGAATCTATATGTAGTGAATCTGGAGGAACAGGGAGCTCTTATTTAATTCAAGTCACCTCCTATGTTGGTGATCTACGATTAGCACTCAACCAAGCTAAAAAAAATGCCATCCATGCTGTATTATTTAAAGGGATAGCAGGAAATAATCTAGGGTGTACAGCCAAAGAACCATTAATTGAGAATGGTGTTTACAATGATAATTTTGAATACTTTGAAGATTTCTTTTATAATACTAGACAATACAATCAGTTTTCAACTTCACCATCTGGTAGTGCTGAGTCCTCTGAAAAGTTAAAACGAAAAATGAACAGAGTAACATTTATTATTTCTGTAAATGTAGATGAATTAAGAAAGAAACTAGAATATGACAAAATTATTGTACCCTTAGGTGATGCTTTAGGCGCAGGAAGTGGATTAAAACCAAAAATAATGATTTTTCCAAGTGATCCATGGTTAATGGACAATGGATATGCAAAGTTTGTAGATAACCAAGGTGTTGAAACTTTTGTACCTGATTATACCAGAGCTCTTTTAGATAAGAACTTAAACATAGCTATTAGTACTTTAGATAAAATGGTTTCAGAAAGAGGGTATCCTACAATAAGATTGGCAGAAACAATGAAAAATATAGCTCAATCAACTGCTATGGATGAAGCTGTAGAGTCAAGAGATGGTTCAACACAAGAAACTAGTATTATGGATGAATTATTAAAAGTTGCTAAAGCAGATATTATTTGGAAAGTTTCTTGGTCTTTAGAAGGTTCTATGCAAAAATATGTAGATTACGGAATAGATGCGCTAGATGCTTACACCAATAAATCTATTGGTGTATCTAATGCTTCCGGTCCAAAGTCTATGAGTGCATCAGTTGGAGATTTGCTTAGACAGGCTGTAACAGATCAAATGGATGGTTTTTTGGCAAGACATCAAGATTACTTTAAAGGAATAGTTGAAAACGGGAGAGAAATTTCTTTAGAATTTAAAAGGTTTGACGGTTTTGAATATTACTTTAACGATGATGTAGAATTTAAAGGAAGAGAAATGGAATTTTCTTCTTTAATTAGAAGATACATTGGATCTATTGCAAAAAATAAAAATTTCTCATTCAATCCAGGTGAAAATAACATAGATGTTTCTCAGATAAAAATTGAAATGGAGATAGAAGAAGAAGATTTATTTGAAGAGGGTAAATTTGATATGGTACCAAATGATGCTAAAAAATTTGCCGATAAAATTTCAAGATTTATAAAAAAACAATTTGGTTATCCATCTAAAGTATCAACCATCGGGTTGGGTAAGGCTAGAATAACCGTAGGATCAAAATAAATATTATGAAGAAAATTTTAATAGTATGTTTTTTAACAGTGTTCTCATTAACAATACAGTCACAAAATAATAGAGGGAAAGCTGATGATGCTTCAAGAATTTCACTAAGTACATTTATTCCAGATAACATCTTAGAAAACACCCCTAGTGCAAGAAAACTTTTTGCCACTAAATTAGGACAGGTAGCCACTAGAAGTGGAATGGGAGGTGTTGGAGCCACTGGTGATAATAGATTTATTATTTCTGGAGATATTAATATTTTGACTAAAAGCATTACTGCTACTGCACCTGTAAAATATTTGGTTACAATAGAAGCCACTATAGCAGTTGGAGATGGAATAGATGGAAAAGCATTTAGTACAGAATATATTGAATTTAAAGGTATTGGTAATTCTGAGGACAAAGCTTTTATCTCTGCTATCAGAAAAATTAATCCAAGACATAAATTAATTCAACAAGTTATTCAGGATGGGAAAGATAAAATAATTGAATACTATAATTCTAGATGTGATTTTATTTCAAAAGGAGCTACAACATTAGCTGATTCTAGAAAATTTGATGAAGCAGTCTTTCAGTTAAATCAAGTACCTGAAGTAACTAAAAAGTGTTATGACCAATCTATGGATTTAGCTGTAGAAATTACAAAAAGAAAGTTTGAATTTGAATGCCAATCAAAAATTTCTGAGGCTAAAGCATTATTAGCCAATGGAGATTTTTCAGGAGCTTCTTCAATATTAAATTTTTTCACACAGGACATGGATTGTTTTAGTGACGTAGAAGCTTTGTTAAAGCAAATTAATGTTGGAGTTTGTTCTAAATATCTTGGAGAGGCCAGAGGGCATTGGGCCAATAGAAATTCTAGATCTGCAGCAAATGCTTTGGCAAAAATTAATGCAAGCTCACCCTGTTACCAAGAAAGTCTTCAAGTAGCTCAAGAAATATCTGGTTTGTTAGATGAGAGAGAACAACGAGACTGGGATTTAAATTATGAAAAATATAAAGACGGTCAAGCCATTGAGAACAGAAAATTAGACAATGCTGATGCCATGATAAAAGCTGCTAGAGATGTAGGAGTTGCTTATGGTAAAAACCAACCTAAAAAAGTTACCTATACAAGAATTATTAAATAATTATTTAAATTTAGTTAACAAACAAGAGCTACTTCTAAAAGTAGCTCTTGTTTTATCTAATCAATTTAAACCGTATTTTTCGAACACCATGATCTGTGTCCCATTGTTTCACCTCCTTGAAATGAAAGCTTGTGTACAATTTTGATGCAGGTATATTTTCAAGACCAGTTTCAACAGTAAAAACTTTAGAGGAAAAGTTTTGTAAGATATGTTGCATAAGTTGTCTCCCTATGCCTTGTCTAAAAAAATGAGGAGATACCACTAAACTATTAATATGCGTAGTTTTTTCTTTTGGACTAACTTCTATAATTCCAACGATTTTATCTTTGATATGGTATCCAAAAAAAGTAGTAGTACTTTCTATATAACTTTGAAGAGGTCTTTGTAAAGGTGGAAAATTGATAGCATTCAGTAATTTAGCTTCAATTGCATATGATTCTTGAAAAACAATATGCATTTTTGTAGCAATCGCTAGGTTAGTATGGTCTAGTTTTTTAATCATTTATTTACATGGATGTAGTAAACGAATATAGGGAATCTGATTAATAAAGGATTGTCTGAATAAGACTATTATTTGGGTATTTATATGAAATAAAAAAATAGTTAGTATTTCAGGCAACCTTTTGCATAACTTTTGCGTCTATATAAATAGAAGATATAAAGAACTCACTATTGAAAGTTTTAAAATTGTATAAGAATGAATTAGAGCTTATCGAGAAAGCCTCCAAAAATCATCGAGATGCCCAACACCAACTCTACAAGAAACATGCCCCCAAGATGCTAAGTATTTGCAGGTTTTATATAAGAGACCTTCAACAAGCGGAAGAGGTTCTATTAAATGGTTTTTTCAAAATCTTTAAACAGTTAGATACTTTTAAAAACGAGGGAAGTTTTGAAGGTTGGATGCGAAAGATTATAGTAAGAGAATCTATTTCTTATTTGAGAAAAAAAAAGCAGCTAGAATTTTCAGCAGAAGATATGGAATTATATGAAAAACCAATCCTACATGATAGTACAGCATTAGATATTGAAGAAGTTCAACTCCTTATAGACAAGCTTCCCCAAGGGTATCGGGTAGTCTTTATCATGTTTGCTATTGAAGGCTATAAACATAGCGAAATTTCAACACTACTTAAGATTTCAGAAAGTACTTCAAAATCACAATTACATAAAGCTAGAAAGCTTTTACAACAACAGATAAAACAATTAAATACGACAAGCTATGGCATCAACTAAATTTGAAGAACAGGTTAAAAAAACCTTAGAGCAACGGAAAATTACACCAAGCTTAGATTCATGGGATACCCTAGCTAAAGAGTTAGATAACCATGAAAAAAAGAATAATAAAACACCTACTTGGTGGAAAGCGATTGCAGCAATTTTTATTGGAGTACTATTCTCTTTGACATTGTTTTTCAAAACCAATGATCAGCATTTAGAACCGGTATTAGTTGATGCAAAGGAGCAACCAGTGTTAAAAGTAGACGAACCCATCATAAAAGAAAAGATTGAGGAACAGATTTTAATAGCCAATGAAAAACCAGTAAATAGGGCGTTGAAATCTATTCAGAAATCAACCTCTATAACAGCTATTGAAGAACCTATTTCTACAAATAACAACTATTTAAATACAAAAGTAGCAGAAAATGCTAGGGTAAAAAATTTAGAAATAAACCTAAGAAAAAATATTGAAGAAATATCCGAAGAAGTAGCTCTCGTGAAAAAACCTGACATAAACAAGGTGTCAGACATAGATAATGAGGTAATACAACTTCTTGAAGCCGCAAAAAAATCTATTGCAATACAGCAAAAAAATGATAAAACAAGCAAAACCATAGATGCTGACGCTTTGCTGTGGTCTGTTGAAAATAATATAGATCTTTCATTAAAAGACAAGATTTTATTAGCTGTTAAGACTGGATACAAGACCTTAACAGTAGCCTATGAAAAAAGAAACAATTAAAAAATATAAATAAATTAACAAACATACCTATGAAAATAATTATTACATCCCTGTCAATTATAGTTTTATCGCTAGCTTTTACAACGATGCAAGCTCAAGAAAAACCGTTAGATTCTATAAAAAATCCCTACAAAGAGTTAGAGATGAAAAAATTAATTGAAAGCAAAGAAACAGTTAAAATAAGAGAAAAAGCGTTTTTAAAAGAAGATATTTTAGCAATTAATGCAAGATTAAAAAAAGGAGAAATAACAGAAGCAGAAGCAATTAATTTAAAAACGAAAGCCGCTCAAAAAAGGGCTTTAAATATAGAAAATCATCTAGCAATTATAGACAATGAAATTGCTTTATTAAAAAGAAGTGATAAACTTTATCAATTGGATATAAGAGATGATGGAAATCGAACAGTGCTAAGAATTGGTTCAGGAACTTCAACGGGAGATGATGTAATATTTATTGGAAAAGAGTCTTATGATAAACCCAAAAAATATGACAAAAGAACCTTTAAAGATCTTGTTTTTGCTTTTGGTTTTAATAATGCAATAATTGAAGGACAATCCTTAGAAAATTCCCCATACAAAATAGGTGGCTCTGGTTTCTTAGAGCTAGGACATGACTGGAAAACTAGAATCTTTGATACTTCTAATTTTTGGAGATTTAAATTTGGGTTTTCATTTCAATGGAATAAGTTTGACATCAAGAACAATAACTATCTAGTAAATTCAAATGGGAGTACCTCATTGGAAGAATTTCCTTCACAATTAGACAAAGCAAAATTTAGAACTACAAATTTGGTTTTCCCTTTTCATATAGAATTTGGACCATCTAAAAAAATTGAAAAGAAAGATTACTTTCGATATGATACAAGGAAAAACTTAAAAATAGGATTGGGTGCTTATGCTGGTGTAAATATTGGAAGCTTACAAAAATTAAAATACAAAGTAGATGGTGATAGAATAAAAGACAAACAAAAAGGAGTATTTGATGTAAATAATTTTGTGTATGGTCTAAGTAGTTATGTAGGTATTGGCTCTAGCGCTTTGTATGTAAAGTATGATTTGTCTCCAGTTTTTAAGAATCAATCAAAAAAACAAAATAACATTTCTCTAGGTTTGAGAATAGATTTAGATTAATACCTAGTCTAAATAGTATTCTAAAAAAAACGATAAGTACTCAACACAAACAATAAAGTCCAAATGATGGTTCTGATCCAATTCATTTGGACTAATGTTTTTAGGAGATGAATTTGCGTATTTCCTTTAGAAATTTGCTGATGCATGGGTGCAAATTTTAATAAAGTAATGCCCCATAGCAAAACAACCAATACAATGCTGATGAGTGTAAAGGTGTTTTGTGCAAGAAACACCTGATATATGACTATACCTAATTGTCCAAGCATAAGAGGAATCACAATAAGAGCAATTGCTTTGGTGTAGGTTTTATGCCAGGTAAACAGATTATTATCACTAAAAAAAAGAAAGCTAGGATAGACGATTAATTGCACCATCCAAATCAGAATACACAAACCAAAGTCTAGGAGTAAACGCGTAATTTCAATCATATGAAGTCTATCAATTAATAATTATTTTAGAATTTAAAATAGTAATTTTACAAATAACTTTTTAATTGTAGACTGTTGGATAAAAAAGATTTTAAAATTTACATTGTTGGAGCAGGAGTAAGTGGTTTAATAGCTGCACAGGTATTGGAAAATAAAGGTTATCATCCAATTATTCTTGAAGCATCAAACAGAGCAGGTGGTAGAGTGAAAACAGATATCAAAAAAGGGTTTCAATTAGATCATGGGTTTCAAGTATTGTTATCATCCTATCCAGCTGCTCAAAAATACTTGGATTTTAAGGCTCTTAAGCTACAAAAATTAAAACCTGGTGCCGTTATTTTTAAAAACGGGAAAAAGCAAGTAATTGGAGATCCTTTAAGAAATATTTCTGCACTTTTTTCCACCCTATTTTCAGGAATAGGAACCCTCTCAGATAAGTTTAAAATTTTTCAATTGAATTTGAAACTAAAAAATAAATCTATAGAGGCTGTTTTTTCATCTGATGAAATAAGTACCAAAGCGTATTTGCAAGAGTTTGGGTTTTCATCTCAAATCATAACTCAGTTTTTTACTCCTTTTTTTACAGGAATATTTTTAGAAAATGAGCTAACAACCTCCAGTAGAATGTTTGAATTTGTGTTTAAAATGTTTGGAGAAGGATTAGCTGTACTTCCCAAAGGAGGTATGGAAGAAATCTCGAAACAGTTAGTATCAAATTTAAAGAATACAACTTTTCAATATAACACCCAAGTAACCTCGGTTTCTGATAAGGAAATTATACTACATACAGAAGATAAGTTAGTAAGTACTGCAACAATTATTGCTGCAGATGCCAGTAAGCTTGTAAAAAATGCACCATCAAAAAATCTTACTTGGAAATCTTGCCAAACACTTTATTTTACCGCAAACAAACGTGTAATAGAAAAACCTATGATCGGCTTAGTTTCTAAGGAAGATAGTCTTATCAATAATATTTTTTATCATACCAGTGTTGCTACACATAGTAATAATAACGAAGAATTACTATCGGTAACGGTTGTAAAAGAACATCAGTTATCTGAAGAACAATTAATAGCTACTGTTACGAAGCAATTACAAGAAGAATGCGCTATAGATTACCTTACTTTCTTGGCTGTATATCACATAAAAAAAGCATTACCAGATTTAAAAGATATAAAATATGAAGTTTCACCCTCAGAAACACAGCTGTCATCTGGTATTTTTTTAGCAGGCGATGTACAACTAAATGGCTCTTTAAATGCCGCCATGATTGCAGGAGAAAATGCCGCATTACAAGTTATAGCATCTATCAAATAAAAAAGGATCGATTAAACAGCACCATATTGTTGCAATAATTCTAATGAAGCATATTGTAATGATTTTTGATGGGTAGCTTCTAAAATAATAGATGGAGCTTTACCTGCTTTTTCGGCTTCTAACCATCTAGAAACACACAAACACCATTTGTCTCCTGGTTGTAGACCTGGAAAGTTCCAATGAGGTATAGGAGTCATTAAATCATTTCCTCTAGAAGCAGAGTATGCCAAAAACGCTTCAGTTACTACTGCACAAACCGTATGGGTACCGGTATCTTCTGAAATGGTTCTACAAAAGCCATCTCTAAAATAACCTGTCATAGGATCTGTACAACACGGAATAATTGGGTCTCCAAAAATATTAAGTTCCATAGAATAAAATGTAAAATTATTGTTTAGGTTCTAAAACAAGGGTTACTTTATTAAAATCTGCAGCGCTATTAATAACCGTTCTGTAGGCTTCATATATTTCTGGAGCTACAATACTTTCTCTGTAATGCTCATCTGCAGTAACAGTTAACACATTTCCTTCTAAAGTATAATAAGAGTCAAAAATAAAGAGTTCTTCGTTTTTTGTGGCGTAGCTATTTTTTATTTTAATATCCTCTAAGTTAGAAATTTGATAGCCTTCTGGGATGTTTATTTTTATAGTTCTGTAATAACTTCTATTAAACTCTGCTTCTAGGGGTAAAATTCTTTTTTTCTCTTGATACATTTCCATTTGTGGACCAATTAAATCTCCTAGTTTAAATAGGTATTTATTTCCTGCTTTTTCTACAAAATATTCTGAGCTAATATCAAATTTCACCACAAACGGCTTCACTCCAAAAAGACTTGGATCTTCATTTATAAGCTCTCTTTTTAATACTTTGGCATCTTTGTCTGTATTTTGTGCAAAAGACTCGTCTATGACTTCATTTTTGCGGTTTGGTTGAATTAAATTCATAAATGGTTGTATGTTCATAGCATAATATCCATTTAATTTTCTCTCCAATGAAATTGTATTTTTAGTAAAATCTTCCTTATTAAAATTCACCTCTATCAACATTTCGTCTTTAGAGGAGCTTGCAGGAATACCTTCTATATATTTAACTTCTGAAAAAGCCTTTCTTTTGCCGTCTATATCATAGCCAGTTACAAAAAGCCCGTAATTATCCATAAAGTAGGGTGGTGGAAAGCCAAATCTAGTTCCGAACTTACTAGGTGAAAGGTATTTTTTTGATGCTGGGAAATAAAATAAAAATTCTTGTAAGAAATTAGTAGCCTCAAATTCTTTATCAAATTTTAATTTTAACCTGTTGGAGGTTAATACCATTTCATGAGTAATATTAAACTTTTTAAATAAAGCAACATATAATTTTACAATACCTGTTTCATTGGCAGTTTTAGTATCTAAGACGTTGGTAAGTTTCTTTAAGTTTTCAGAATCATTTTCTGAGATATAAATATTTTCTTTAATGTATAAATCTACTATTCTTGCTTTATTTTCTTCACTTTCATCTTCCTCTATTTTAATATTTTTAGCAAACTTATGAATGAGTTTTGTTTCCTCTTCATTATACACTGGATAATAGAATCCAAATAAATTTTGAGCTACCTCATTGTAAGATGTAATAATTGAATTATTATAGGTGTTTTGATGAAGTTTATACATCACAAAGCCTAAGGCTGCTCTGTAAGGAGATTGCTCTTCTTTATCTACGCCAACTACATCTTTAACTGCCAATTGCCAATGCATTTTTTCTGAAGATGCCTCATCTTTTGTAACCGTACTATCTAAATTAAAACTTTTAAATGTAAAGAGTAAATTTGCGGGTGCATATAAATCAAATTCTACGGATTGTTTGTTGTAATTATTTTGAATATCTACACGTGCACCTTGGTATTTTGGACGTCTTTTTACTACATAATAATACTCTATAATACTCTCTTTTTCTATGCCCTCTAAAGCAAAATATTTATATTTTCTTCCTGATTCTTCATTTTCTGCTGAAAGAATTTTAGATTCATCCAGTTCAATAACTTTTCCTGTTTTTTTAATTACTCTAGCTTTACTTACTTGAAGCGTGGCATTGTTAGAAAAAGGCAAATAGATTTTATTGTATTCTTCAATTCTATCATCAGAATTTAACCATAAAATTTTGTGTTCTAAATAATACTCAGTAAGGTTTTGATCTTCAAAGTAAAATTCTGTGACTACTTTGTCTTTGATGGCAACCATATCGTTGTCTAATCCTTCGATTTGGTAACTAGGAGTTATTTCCCAATTATAACTTTCATAGAATGGTGCTGTTTGGGCTATGCTATTGCAAGAAATGAATAGAATTAAAATGAAGTTTTTTACAGGTGTCATGTAGGTGTTTATTTTTTCTTTAAGATGATAATTTCTTTTGACGCTTTTTCAGTTTTTTCAACAAATGTATTTACTTTTTGTTGTTGTTCTTTGTTTAGTTTGATAAAATTAAAAACAACATTTTGTTTACATACAATTTTATTTTTATCTGTTGAATATGAAAGATTAACACTAATTAAATCATTTGTAAATGAAACGGATGTTGGTATGTAGGAAACTTCATAACCATCTGGAATCTCAATAATATTAGTATGGGAGAACTGCCTCTTATATTCAAACTCAATATCGTACTTTCTGTCTTCTTTTGTTTTTACTGATGAAATGATTTTATTAAAATGTGGGTTAATAAAAATTTCAGACCCAATATTTTGTACATAATCTTGAATGCTAAAATTATAAGATACCGAGAAGTCTTTATCGTAACTAAATTTATTTTCTTCTTTGTAAGATTTAATTAAAAACTTATTACTACCCTTTAAAAAACGTTTGTTGTATAACTCTTTTACATCAGCTTCTTTTCGGGTATTTTCTAAATTATAAAACAAATTGTTTTTGATATAACCAGAGAATGTTGAGTTAGAGGTGCCAATAATATCTCTGTTAGATATTTGAATATAGGTAGTGTCTACAACTTTATTTAAATGAGCGGGTACTACAGGAATTTTTTTAACTTTAAAATTATTTCCGTTAGCAATTAAGGCTTCTTTACCCTGAATAAAAGACGACGGATATTCTATTTGAATGTATCTTCCCGTAGCATCTAGATAATAGGTATTGTTCTTATTTTCATAAGATAAAATCATGTGATTATCTACTGCGGGCGATGGAACTTCTTCATAGGTGTAGGGTATTTTTCTTGTGCCAATCCAGGTAAGATTACCTTGTAAACCTGCAATTTCTAACATTTTAAATAAAATACTGGAGTTGTCTTTACAATCTCCATATTTTTTTTGAAAGACCTCATTAGCTTCTCTTGGTATAAAACCACCTAAAGCATATTCAAAAGCGATGTATTTAATATTTTGTTGTGTCCAATAATAGATGGCTTTTACTTTTTCTATATCAGATTCTTTTTCCCTAGTAAGTTCTTCAACCAGAGTTGTAAGTGCAGGATCTGTTTCTTCTTTGTTTATGTTCTCTACCAAAGAATAATACCATGAATAAAGCCCCTCAACACCATCCAATAATTTCTTGGTTTTACCGTCTTGTTGGTATGAAGTTATTATTGGAATAATATGAGGTAAAATTGTTTTGTAATTGGGTGCATTAGATTCAATCTCAAATTTCTCAGTTTTTTTAGCAGACCATGTGTACACATAATTCTCTCCTCTTTTCTTTTTTTTAAAGGTAATTTTAGCCCCATTATTTAATTGAAAAGGCTTAAAAGTAAACTCAATATTTTTGTCTGCAATAATGGTTACTTTGTTGTTAATAATAGGATAAAAATCACCGAAGTAAAAAGCACTGAGAAATCTAGGATTTTTTATATTATATGTTAACTTTATATTGGTTTTACTGCCTTTAGCTAGTTTTGGGTAAATAAAACCTACTTCCTTAGAATCATCATAAAAAGAATCATTCAAATTATTTTTTTCGTTAAAGTCAACCACTTTATTTTCTACATATTTTCCATCTTGCTTACTAAAAGAAGAGGCTTCAATTTTGTCTAGGTTAAAAAAGGTAGAATAACTAATCGATCGTTTAGAATTGTAATTGGCAGAATTATTTAAATACAAATCTTCCTCAAATACTTCTTTATGAATGGTAAATTCTCCATTATTAAGTTTTATATTGATAATAGTTTCTTGTTGAAGCCTAACAATATCATCATTTGGATATTGTTTTTTGTATTTTTCTAGATCTTGTGAAATCAAGCTCCAGCTTATAAATAATAAAAATATGAGGCAGAAATTTTTCATTACAACAAATTAAGAAAAAAATCATCACATATATACCCAACAAATTCATAATAATGCTCTTTAATTAAAGTGATTCTTTTTGCTTTAGTTGTTGAAATCATAAAAAAAGATGCTTTAATTTATTAATATCATATTAATTTAAAAATCAAGACACTATTATTTGTTTATGTAAATTTAATACTTAGATTTGTTTGCACTATAAATAAATAATATTATGCAATACGTTTGGAATAGTTTCTTTTTCTACTTCTACTTTTTTAGTAAAAGTTGAGACTCCATGTATATTGTATAAAAACTATAAAACAGAAAGTCTCGAATTTAATTCGAGATTTTTTTTTGATATAAATGAATAAAATTATTGCCATACAAGGAGCAGAAGGCTCTAATCATCATAAAGTAGCAAGAGACTTTTATGGAGACAACATTCAACTAAAAGAATGCATGTCTTTTGATGCCTTGGTGGCACATTTATTAGATGGCTCTGCTACTGATGGAGTGATGGCTATTGAAAACACAATTGCTGGTTCTATTATTCCAAATTATGCTCTTATAGATTCTAATAATTTACATATTGTGGGGGAAGAATATTTAAATATTCATCATCATTTGATGGCATTACCTGGTCAAACAATTAAAAGCATTAAAGAGGTTTGGTCTCACCCCATGGCACTATTGCAATGTAAAGAATTTTTTAAAAAGCATCCACACATAAAACTAGTTGAAGATGTAGATACGGCAGAAGTTGCCAAAAGAATTTCGAAAGAAAATATAAAAGGAGTTGCTGCAATTGCTCCAATAATAGCTGCAGAAATTTTTGAGTTGGAGGTGTTAGAAGATGATATACAAACCATCAAAGATAACTCTACAAGGTTTGTAATTGTTCAAACACAAAAACCAACTATTTCCTCTGACTTAATAAACAAAGCCTCTTTAAAATTTCAATTGAATCACAAAAGAGGAAGTTTAGCAGCCTTATTAAATGTATTGAGTGATTGTAAAATGAATTTAACCAAAATACAATCATTACCTGTCATAGAAACACCATGGAAATATTCCTTTTTTGTAGATGTAACTTTTGATCAGATTACAGATTACCAAAAACTGGTGAAAATCATTGAAATTATGGCCGAAGAATTCAAAATTTTAGGAACCTATAAAAACGGTAGAAAATGATGAAAACAGCTAGTAGATTAGACACCGTTCAAGAATACTATTTCTCTAAGAAACTTCGAGAGGTTAGAGCACTTTCAGCTCAAGGAAAACCCATTATAAATATGGGAATTGGAAGTCCAGATCTACAGCCCCCATCAGAAGTAATTGAAGCGATTCAACAGGCGGTGGTTACTCAAGGAGCTCACAAATATCAAAGTTATCAGGGATTGCCTGAGTTTAGAAAAGCAGTGGCAGATTTTTATAAAAATAAGTATAATGTTGACGTAAGCCCAGAAAATGAAATACTTCCATTGATGGGGAGTAAGGAAGGAATTCTACATATTTCAATGGCTTTTTTAAACAAAGGAGATAAGGTGTTAATACCAAATCCTGGGTACCCAACTTATACGTCTGTTACTAATTTAGTTGAGGCTACTCCTATCTTTTATGAGTTAACTTCAGAAAACAATTGGGAGCCAGATTTTGAGCAACTAGCACAAGAAGATGTATCCAATATAAAAATGATGTGGGTAAATTACCCACATATGCCAACTGGAGCAAAAGCAACCCAAAAACTATTTGAAAAACTGATAGCTTTTGGTAAAAAACATCAGATTTTAATTATTAATGACAATCCATATAGTTTTGTATTAAACAACAATCCACTCAGTATTTTAGGTGTAAACGGATCAAAAGAAACCGCTTTAGAGTTAAATTCTTTGAGCAAGTCTTTTAATATGGCAGGATGGAGAGTAGGTATGTTGTTGGGAGCAAATTCTGTTTTAAAAGAGGTTTTAAAGGTGAAGACACAAATGGATTCTGGAATGTTTTATGGAATTCAACAAGGAGCTATTTCTGCATTAAAAGTTAGTTCATCTTGGTTTTCTGAAATGAATGATGTGTACGAAAAAAGGAGAAAACTTGTTTGGAAAATAGCTGATGCTTTAGAATGCAGTTACGATAAAAATACTACGGGCATGTTTGTTTGGGCAAAAACTCCTGAAGGAGTAAAAGCAGAAAACATGGTAGATGATTTATTGTATAACAAAGATATTTTTATTGCACCTGGCTCTATATTTGGGAGTAGTGGAGAGGGATATATCCGATTTTCATTGTGTGTGCCAGAAGAAAAAATGATGGAAGCATTAGAAAGATTATAACATGAAGGTTTATATCATAGGAACAGGATTAATAGGTGGGAGTTTTGCATTAGATATTCAACAAGAATATCCTGAGGCTGTAATTTATGGTGTAGATCTAAACACTCAACACATTAAAGAAGCTCTCGAATGTGGAGTTATTCATGAAGAAGCTAGTTTTGAAGATCTACAAAATGCAGATGTAGTATTCTTAACAATACCTGTAGATGTTGCTTTAAGTGTGTTGCCAAAAGTTTTAGATATCATTCAAGACAATGCGTTGGTTATAGACGTTGGATCTACCAAGAAACGTATTTGTGAGGTCGTAAAAGAGCACCCAAAAAGAAGAAATTTTTTAGCAGCTCACCCAATTGCTGGAACAGAGTTTTCAGGACCAAAAGCAGCTTTAAGAGGTCTATACAAACAAAAAACAAATATTATTTGTGAGGTAGAAAAAACAGCATTTAAATTACAAGAAAAGGCCTTAGATATTTTCTCTAAAATAGGAATGAGAATTCGATATATGGATGCTGTTTCACATGATAAACATATAGCTTATGT
>Ga0228662_1000594_pt1 | contig 17293 bp, 17 predicted proteins | sample 76DmetaG_FD_183173 | JGI IMG/M metagenome (GOLD analysis project Ga0228662, IMG submission 183173) | Seawater microbial communities from Monterey Bay, California, United States - 76D | ecosystem: Environmental > Aquatic > Marine > Coastal | place: USA: California | collected 2016-11-10
ACCCCAGAAAATTACGAAGATTTTAATCAACGTAAAGACGTCATTGAAGGTAGAATCAAACAATTATATTTTAGCAACTACTTAGAAAAATATGAATTAAAGCTGCTTAGTTTTGGTGCTGACGGTAAGAACATTAATCAAAATAATATCTACACACTTCACTATCTTGACAGCATTTATAATGATTGTACAAATCGTACTACTAGTGCTTATTTCTACGAACTCAAAAAATCTAATAATAACGGTTACATTGCCAAGTTTGAAAACTGTGATATTCAGGGTCATCATGGCACTACCTTCATACTACTAGAACCCCGCATTGTCCAGTCAGACTTCTTGTATCCTGAATCATTTGCTAATCAAAAAAATAGAGAAATTATCTCACTAGACGATTACTCATACGGAATCTATGCCTCAGACAAATTAATTAGTCAACTCGGAGAGTTTCCTTATCAACTTCATTCAATCCCTGATGAAAATGATGATAATTTATTTTTTGGAGGAGTTAAACATACTCGATATTCAAACAGTGATTACGACGTAATACTCAGTGTCTATGCTAACCCATTTAGACAGATACTCACGATATTTACTTTCATACTGATTATCATCATATTCATTGGCATTCTTGGTTCTTTAGTGCTACGAATATTCTCTGTCACAAATCAACAAATCACGCACACTTTTTTACCTGATTTATCCCATCATTTAAGCTCTAGAATTCAAGTAGCCATAACGGTTATACTCATATTTGGATTACTCCTGTCAGTTTACACCATTGTTCATTTCGAAAAATCTAATTACAATGCAATGCTGGAGGAGCAACTTTTGAATAAGGTTAAAAATATTAGCTCAAGACTTCAAAACAGGGTTAATTTATCTGAAAAATTAAGTGACGAAGAACAACGTTTATTGATACTTAATGAGGAGAGTAACACACATCAGGTTGACATTAATTTATTTGACAAGTATGGAAAATTACTAGGCAGTTCAAAACCATACATTGTTGATAATCAGATTTTAGGAAGCCAAATGAATCCTCTAGCTTACAACAAGCTAAATATGGATAAAACTTCTCAATTACTTATTCAAGAAGAACTCGAGGGGTCTGACTACCTTAGTGCCTATGTTCCTTTATTTAATGGTAGAAATGAGGTCATTGGATATGTAAACACTCCACTATTTTCTAAAAATGAATTGCTCAATAAACAACTATCCAACCTCATCATTAATATCATTAATGTATACTTCTTGCTACTTATTGTTGGTGGGTTTATTGCATATTTCATAAGTAAAGAGATATCAAAACCTTTAGAAATTATTCGTGAAAAAATTGCAAAAACAGTTTTACGAGGATCTAATGAATTGATTAATTATAATCGAGATGATGAAATCGGTCAGCTAGTTCAGCAATACAATAAAATGGCAACAGAACTCCAAGAAAGTGCTCAACAAATTGCTAGTTCAGAACGGGAAGGAGCATGGAAAGAAATGGCAAAGCAGGTAGCTCATGAAATCAAGAATCCATTAACTCCTATGAAACTCAGCATTCAACATTTACAACGTTCCATTGAAAATGATTCTTCCGACAAACAACGAGAACTCACAAAAAAAACATCCATGTTATTGCTCAAACAAATTGAAAGCCTTAGCATTATGGCAGAGCAATTCAGCTCTTTCGCCCAAATGCCTCAAGACCAATTTAATGCATTTAACCTATCGGACATCACCTATGAAGTGGTATCCCTTTTTAAGCAAGAAAAAAACATTCAAATTGAATCAGAAATTCAAAAAAATATTTTCCTTTGGGCCGATAGTGAACAAATTAAACGTGTACTAATAAACATTATCAAAAATGCCATTCAAGCCATCCCGGATGACACAATGGGTCAGATAAAAGTCTCTTTGAGAGCTAGAAAAGACATTCAAATCGAAATTTCTGATAACGGCATTGGTATTTCAACAGAAAATCATCCTAATATTTTTGCTCCTAACTTTAGTACCAAAAATTCAGGCATGGGCTTAGGACTTGCATTATCTAAAAAAATTATTGAAAATTCTGGCGGCCAGATCCAATTCAAAAGTGTCCTTAATAAGGGCACTACCTTCTATATCACACTTCCGATATATATCCATGAAACTCCCTAATATTGTTATACTTATAATTCTCTTTTTGGGATCTTGCAAACCTGATCCGATTTCATCCAATTTTAAACAAATTCTAAGTCTTAATGAGTACACAATAGTCATGTTTATCGCTCCTGACTGCCCTCTATGTCATACGCTATCTACGCCTTTTTCTGAACTAGATAAGGAATACTCAAATATTCAAAGCATTGGCGTGATAAGTGGCAACTACTACTCACCAATGGAAATCAATAATTTTGCTACAGAAACAAAATTCAAGCCTGCAATTTTTAGAGATTACACGCATCAAATAGCTCGTCAATTGAATGCCACAGTAACCCCTGAATTTTATCTACTCAATGCAAAAGGTGAAATTCTATACCAAGGAATGATGGACGACCGAATAGAACGTTTGGGAAGTTATAAGCAACAATGGAAAAACAATTATTTAGCTGATGCAATCCAACTTATAAATGAAGGTCAATTGCCCAAAATTAAAAAAACCAACCCAATTGGATGCAGCCTAGAATATTAAATTAGGGCTTGTAAGTGTCGATATACCTTGCCTTTTTGTCATCGTAGATGTCCTTTATCGTGACAAGTATCATCGTCTCCTCAACATCTCCGAAGTCTTGATTCATAACCGTACCAAAAGACCGCATCGTTGGAGAGAGACTCATATAGCTATTAATTAATGGAGGAATATTCTCACCACGTTCTCTAACAAAGCTATTTAATAGTTTGTGTCCTTGTTTATAGTCCAACCCCACTAGTTCTTTTTTAAATTGCTCAACATCGGTAGAGAAATCGACCGAACTAATTGGAGTGATTAATCCGTCTGGATCATTAAAAAAGTGATCCATAAAATACATCAAAGCATCTCTTGCTTCAGAATTATAATTTGAATAAAGGGTCACTTTACCGCTATAATATTTTATGTGAGGATTATCTACAACTATAGACCCCAAACCATCCCATAAATTATCCAAGGCAAAAATTCCTCGACGAGATTCACTGGAGGGTTGAAAGTTTGGCTGAACCCAACTTCTTCCTAATTCAACAGTGTAGGGTAAAAAATCCTTTTTAAACTGGTCAGAATACTTGAAATAACTTCGAGTAGAGAGTTTTAAAGGCTGGGTATGCATGATTTTAGAACAGTCAATAAATCGATATCCACCCACAATCTCTTTAGACTCTGGGGCCCAAACAATAAGCTGCTCATAACACTGATCACTCGTATCGTATTCGTCAATGTCAATCGGTTTTCCTGTACCTCCTCCTGCATTTGCAAATGTTATTTCTCGTAGTCGTCCAATTTCACGCATGACGTTGGGGCTATTATGATGATTAACAACATAAATTTCATTACTCCCTTTATTGGTCACTCGAACAAAACGATCGCTTGTTAATTCCTTTTGAATCAAATCTAATGGAATTGGTGATGCTATGTAGTCCAGATTTTGGCTCATGCTTTATCTTTTAGGTTAAATGCAATCTCTTTAATGAATGCAGCCCATTCGACGTCTTTACGGACGGCTTTATCAAGTATCTCAGGTTGAATGGCTTTGCCAAATATAATTTTTATTGATGTATTTCTCTGTTTAAATAATTCATTAACTAAAAAAAGCATTTCAATATTTGCTTTAATCCCTATGAATTCTCTAAACCTACTTAACCTATAAAAAAATGGTGAGAGCTCCCCCTCAATATGAACAGGAACAATAGGTACACCATGCTTTCTTGCTCGAGTAACAAAGGTTTTTTTCCATTCTAAATCCTTCACAACTCCATTCTTTTTTCGACTTACAAAACCAGAGGGAAAGATCACCACTGACTCATCGTTAGATAAAACTGCATCCAGATTCTTTAATGACGGAGTAGCTGTATTTCCATGCTTGTTGACGCCCACAAAAATGTCTTTCATCGGATCAAGGTTCAACAATATGTCATTGGCAATAAACTTGATATCAGTTCTGTAATTTGAAAATTGATCAATAAAAGCAAGTGCATCAATACCTCCCAATGGATGATTAGAAGCAAAGGTTACCCCACCTGTTTTAGGGGCATTTTCAACCCCAATAATCTCTACATCTATCTTAAATTCTTTGATAACATTTTTACAAAACTGGATTCCAGTAACTCCTTCATTATCAGCAATAATTCGATTTACCTCGTCCTCCCATAAAATTTTCTTTAAGTAATTTATTACAAATCTTGGAAGCCTTTTATAAAGCTTTGGATTCTTATCCAGAATAATTTTTTCAACATCTATAAACTTGCCAACCATTCAAACACGAAAATAAGATTAAACTTTACTTTTAATTCAAAAGATTTAGACCCAACAAAAATTGCAATCTAAATCCACAGGAGATTAACTTTGTGTGGATGAAAAAAGTAATATGCTTCTTATTCATTTGTGGAATAATCGGTGCATGTAGCCAAGAAAGCTCATACACCTATACAAAGGATATTGCTCCAATTTTACTTAAAAATTGCACCCCATGCCATCAACCTGAAGGTGTAGCACCTTTTTCATTAATCAACTACAACCAAGTCAATCGAAAGAAGAATACGATTTTAGAAGTTACACAAAGCGGACTTATGCCACCATGGCCAGCTGATCGTAACTACAGTCACTTTCTGGGTGAAAAATACTTATCTGAAAGAGATAAATTAGTCATAAAACAATGGATAAAAGGAGGAGCTCCTGAAGGAGATTATTCAGATTTACCTTTCCAAACTTATGTCCCCATCAAGAGTTCAATTGGAAAACCAGACACCACCATTTGGTTCGACAGTATTTACGTAGAAGGTAATAGTCGTGATCATTTCTATATAGCAACCCTTCCTATTGAGCTACCCGAAAAAAAACACGTCAGGGCAATGGAATTTTTACCTGGCAAGAACAATCTGGTGCACCATATGAATGGGCGACTGTTAAATTATGAGACCTCCCAAAAAACATCAATAACCGAAGGAAATCGATTACTCAATCTTGAGACTAATGAAGAAGACTACCTCCGACAATTTAATGAGCTCAAGTTAGCTAATGATGATGGATCAAGACCTGAACAAATCAATTCAGCAGTCAATTACTTGCCTGGTGCTACTGGTCAAATTTACCCAGATGGAATTGGTGGATTTACTATCAACCCTAAATCTATTTTATTAGCTGATGACATACACTTTGGCCCTATCCCTCAGGGAAAATGGTCACACAATAAAGTTCATATCTTTTATAGTGATTCTGCACCAAAAAGACCCATTAACGAGGTCATGATGGGGACAAATGGTGCAAGCAAAATCATTCCCCCGTTAGTGATACCCCCTAATAAAACTACTACGCATACATCATTTTTAGAAATTCCTGAGGATATCAGCATTTTAACCGTAAACCCTCATATGCATTTGTTGGGTAAAAGCTTTAAAGCATATGCGATTATTCCAAAGGGTGATACCATTCGATTGATTCACATCCCAAAATGGGATTTTAGGTGGCAGTACTTTTACACTTTCCCAACGATGTTAAAAATCCCCAAGGGAAGCGTTATCTACTTAGAGGCATCCTTTGATAATACTAACGAAAACCCTAATAATCCCTATGATCCACCTCAAGAAATTAGAGAGCGATATGAATTTGGAGGTGCAGGGATGAGAACAACCGATGAAATGCTTCAATTCATCATTACCTGGCTACCCTATCAAGAAGGAGATGAAAATATCCGACTCGAGCTTTAAACAAAACCGTATTCCTTGATGTTTTTTGTTTAAATGTACTTAAGCAAAGCGGACATCCAATCCATGCAAAAAGTTGAACGGCTCAACTTAATCAATTCACTTTCAGGCATTAAGCCAGCCAATTTAATTGGGACTATTGACCAAGAAGGCAAGGAAAATCTGGCTATTTTTAGTTCGGTAGTTCACCTAGGAAGTAACCCTGCTCTTTTCGGATTTATATTGAGACCTCAAGGTGACGTTCGTCGTCACACACACGAGAATATCATATCAACTGGGGTTTATACCATCAATTTTGTAACCACTGATTTTATACAAAATGCTCATTATACCTCTGCTAAGTTTGATGCTTCTATCAATGAATTTGTAAAAAGTAAACTAACACCCAGCTATATTGATGATTATGATGCTCCATTTGTTGAAGAGAGTCCAATAAAAATGGGGTTAAAGTTTGTTGAAGAAATCCCGATTAAATCCAATGGAACTACACTGATGGTTGGTCAAGTGGAACACATCATAATGCCAAATGAAACAATGAAAGATAATGGTCATATCGATCTTGGGGAATTAGATGTAGCTGGTATATCTGGGTTAAATACCTACTATTCATTAACCAAAAAAGATCGATTCCCCTATGTACGCAAAAACAATTCACTTGAAGATTTAAAAAATACCTAACCTCAATTTTTACGTTTAAGTCGCTTAAACTCATATCCCAAATACCAATCAAAGCCTTAAATTTGCGGCAATGCACAGAACACATACTTGCGGCGAGTTGAGGTCTAATCATATCGGTAAAGAAGTAACCCTTAGTGGATGGGTTCAACGTAGAAGAGATTTTGGAGCGATGACATTCATTGATTTAAGAGATCGATACGGAATTACTCAATTGAGTTTCAACGAGGACCAAGATAAAGAATTGAATACTCAAGCTCGATCATTGGGACGTGAGTTTGTAATTAAAGTCAAAGGAGAAGTTATCGAACGAAGCAATAAAAATGAGCATATCCATACGGGTGACATTGAAATTCAAGTTCGTGAATTCGAGGTTCTCAATGCAGCTCTCACCCCTCCTTTTACCATTGAAGATGAAACCGATGGAGGTGAAGAAATTCGTCTGAAGTATCGCTATTTAGACTTAAGGAGAAACCCCATTCAAGATAAATTAATATTGCGTAGCAAGCTTAATAAAGCAGTTCGAGATTACTTGAATGATGCAGATTTTATTGACGTTGAAACCCCGGTTCTTATAAAATCTACACCTGAAGGTGCTCGTGACTTTGTGGTTCCTAGCCGAATGAATGAAGGACAGTATTATGCCCTTCCTCAGAGTCCTCAAACATTCAAACAATTGCTAATGGTTAGCGGATTGGACAAGTATTACCAAATTGTAAAGTGCTTTCGAGATGAAGACTTCCGTGCAGACCGTCAGCCTGAGTTTACTCAAATCGATTGCGAAATGAGTTTTGTAGAACGCGATGATGTACTCGCGACTTTTGAAGGAATGATTCGATCTGTGTTCAAAAAGGTGAAAAATATTGATTTGGGTGACATTCCAGTATTAACCTACGACGAAGCAATTCGAAGATTTGGAAGCGATAAGCCTGATATGCGATTTGGTATGGAATTAGCTGACATTGATGCTGTCACCAAAGGGAATGGGTTTGGTGTATTTGACAATGCCGACAGTGTGGTCGCAATCAATGTAACAGGTGGTAACTCATACACTAGAAAACAACTTGACGAACTGACTAATTGGGTCAAACGTCCACAAATTGGAGCTATGGGTATGATTTATTGTCGAGTTAACGATGACGGCACTTATAAATCTTCTGTCGACAAATTTTTTGGACCTGATCAACTTGAAAAATGGGCAGAGGCTTGTCAAAGTCAACCCAATGATCTCATCCTAGTATTGAGTGGCAACAAGGATAAGGTAAGAAAACAAATGAATGAACTCCGGCTATTTGTTGGTGAACGTGAAGGACTTCGTTCCAAAGAGCAATTTAAGGGCTGTTGGGTAGTTGACTTTCCACTTGTAGAATACGATAAAGAAAGTGACAAGTGGCATGCGATGCATCACCCATTTACGTCTCCTATACCCGAAGATCGGAAATATATGAAAGATAATCCAGGTCGAGTGAAAGCTAACGCATATGATATGGCCATCAATGGCATGGAAGTCGGTGGAGGAAGTATTCGTATCCACGACAAAGAACTCCAAAAACAGATGTTTGATCTGTTAGGATTCACCGAACAAGAAGCTCAAGAACAATTTGGGTTTTTAATGAATGCCTTTGAATATGGTGCACCTCCTCATGGCGGCATTGCTTTTGGTTTAGATCGATTGGCTGCTATTCTTGCAGGCACCGATTCTATTCGTGATGTTATTGCCTTCCCAAAAAATAATATGGGTAGAGATGTTATGATTGATGCACCAGCTGCGTTAAATGCTGATCAGCAGAAAGAACTCGGATTATAGACCTACCTTATCTGCTTCCTTCGAACATGGCTTTTTGATAGTCATTGTAGCAATCTACTAACATTGGCAAGAACGCTTCATTCTGCTCCTTCTCGCTTTGTGTTTTTATGTATAGGTATTCAGTTTTTGAGAATTTAGTAGTAATGGTTTCTGAAAAACACGAACAATATTCATCCGTTTCTTCAGCATAACGAACAGCTCGTCCTTGTAAATCTTCAATACACGTTTCTTTGAGTTGCAGTTTGTCCTCTGTAGTCCATTGGTTTTGATTTGAAACATACCCCATTATCAAGCGGGAAATACCCCAAATACCCAACAAAATAAATACACCATACGTGGCTATTTTTTGGATTTTATTTGACATAATTCTGAACTGCAAAATTCATGCTTTTTGTTGAATCTATTTACTTTTGAAATTAATTATTTATGAAATATTCGGCAGATTCTCCAATAGATTACATTGATCAACTACCTGAAGAACGAAAAAAAGCGTTTAATAAACTTCGAAAGACCGTGCTTGATAATATTCCAAAAGGATATGAAGAATGTATGAATTATGGTATGCTTGGGTATGTGGTTCCGAAGTCTATCTACCCAGCGGGATACCATTGCGATCCAAAGCTCCCGCTTCCCTTTACTAACATTGCTTCTCAAAAAAATTTTATTGCTCTCTACCACATGGGTATTTATGCTGACCAAGAGTTACTTCAGTGGTTTCAAGCGGAATATGCACAACAGTGCAAATACAAATTAGACATGGGTAAAAGCTGTATCCGATTCAAAAGGATGGATGATATTCCGTATGATCTTGTAGGAAAACTAATGCAAAAAATGACCCCAAACGATTGGATAACTCTTTATGAGTCAGCTGTAAAGTAATTAATAGCACTTTAAAAAATTAACCAATTGAGCAACTGCCAAACCCCGATGACTTATGATTGCTTTTTCTGCTAAAGACATTTCTGCAAAGGTTTTATTGCTCCCTTTGGGAAGGAAAATAGGATCATATCCAAACCCTTTTTCTCCTGATTTTTGAAGGGTAATTTCTCCCTCGCAAACCCCCTCAAACTCATAAAAAATACCATTTAAACACAATGATATACACGTCCTAAATCGGGCCTTTCGATTATTCTTTTCTGAAAGGTTCAATAATAGAAGATTCATATTGTCCTCCGCACTTTTTTGAGCTCCCGCATAGCGAGCAGAATATATCCCTGGAGCACCATTTAGAGCCTCTACTTCTAATCCCGTGTCATCTGCAAAACAACTTTCTTGAGTCTTTTCCCAAACTTGTTCGGCTTTTTGGCGAGCATTTGCATCTAGGGTACTTCCTGTTTCATTTAGTTCTTCAGGGAACAACGTTGGATCTAAACCCAATACCTCGTAATTTGATAGCTGCGATTGAATCTCCCGAAGCTTATTTGGATTTTGAGAGGCAAAAATGATTTTCATGACGGCAAAAGTAAACCATACATCGTTTAGTTTTTTTGGTTCGTTTGTATCTCAAAAAATAGCATCTTTGTCGAGTTATCGATTCCCCAGTTACTATATCACATCAACCGCTTGCTGAACGTGTAAGACCTCAAAGTTTGAGTGAACTAGTGGGTCAGCACCATATCATTGGTAAAGACAAGCCACTTCGAAAAACCATAGAAGGGGGAAGCATGTATTCGTGTATATTTTGGGGTCCTCCTGGGGTCGGTAAAACCACCATCGCTCAAATTATATCAAATACCCTCAAAACTCCCTTTTTCCAACTGAGTGCAATTAATGCTGGAGTGAAAGATGTTCGCGAGACCATTGAAAAAGCTAAAAAAACAAAGTTTTTGGGAAGTGGAGGCAGTGCTATTTTATTCATTGACGAAATACATCGATTTAACAAAAGTCAACAAGATGCTCTCTTAGGTGCGGTCGAACAAGGCATTATCACCTTAATTGGAGCTACTACCGAAAATCCCAGTTTTGAGGTAAATGCAGCTCTTCTTTCTCGATGTGAGGTATTTGTATTGCAAGCATTGGAGCTTGATGATTTAAAAAAATTGGTCGAACAAGCCTGCCAAAAAGATACGACTTTAGCAAAAAAAGATATTGAAATAACCGAATGGGAATCTCTCACTAAAATTAGCGGAGGTGATGGCAGAAAACTGCTCAATGCACTCGAAATTATTGTCAATTTTTCGGGTAAGAAAAGAATCAAGATTAATAATGCCTTAGTAGATGAAGCCATCCAACAACGATTAGCTCATTTTGACAAAGGAGGAGAACAGCATTATGACATCATTTCTGCATTTATTAAATCTATTCGAGGCAGTGATCCTAATGCAACTGTTTACTATTTGGCTCGTATGATTGCTGGTGGTGAAGATCCTAAATTTATTGCACGAAGACTCATCATTGCAGCGAGTGAAGATATCGGCAATGCTAATCCCAATGCTCTTTTATTAGCCAATCAATGTTTTAGTGCAGTCAATCATGTGGGCTATCCCGAATGTAGAATTATCCTATCTCAAACTGCCATATACTTAGCAACCAGCCCGAAAAGTAATGCTGCATATCAAGCCATTAATAACGCTCAATCATTGGTAAAAGATACCGGTGATTTGCCCATTCCTTTGAGCCTACGCAATGCTCCTACTCAACTCATGAAGGACTTGGACTATGGCAAAGGATATCCTTACGCTCATGACTTCCCTAACAATTTTGCTGTTCATGAGTTTCTTCCAGATGAAGTAGCAAATACTGCCTTATACAAACCAGGTGATAATCCAGCAGAAAACAAGGCTAGGGAACGATTGAAAGCACTTTGGAAAGAAAAATATGGATATTGAGTTAGTCTAAAATAACCAATTGAACTTTTTCAATTTTCTGTTCAGCAGCTTCTAATATTTTTATTTCAAACTGATCGATGATAAAGATTTCACCCGTTGGAGGTATCTCCTCTAAATTGGCTAGTATGAAACCACTGAGCGTTTCGTATTCGCCTTCAGGTATTTCAAGATCATATTTTTCGTTGAGGTAATCTATTTCAAGTTTGGCGTTTAGAATCAACTGACCTCCGTTGGTCACCAATTCGTTTTCTTCTACTTCGTCGTGTTCGTCTTCAATTTCACCAAAGATTTCTTCCATGATGTCCTCTACTGTGATAATGCCAGCTGTTCCGCCATATTCATCCACAACTAGGGCGATACTTCGTTGAGATTTGGAAAACTCATTGAGCATATCATTGGCACTTTTGGATTCGTTGGTAATGAGTATAGGTAGCAGTACCGACTGAATGGTATGTGGCTTTTTATGTAAGTCTAAGTGGTGAACATATCCGATGATGTGATCGATATTTTCTTTAAATACCAAAATTTTAGAATGTCTTGACTCAATGAATAATTTTTCGAGTTCTTCGATCGAACTTTCAATGTCTATTGCATTAATATCTGTTCGTGGCACGAGACAATCTCGAACTTCAACATTCCCAAAATCCAACGCATTTTTGAGAATCTCAGTGTCGACCTCCAATTCTTCACCATCGATAGGAATATGTGACGATTGTGAGATGAAATGATCCAGATCAATCTTGCTAAAAGCAGGTGATTTTTCTGAAAACTCCATCTTAAAAATTTTGGATAACACCACATTACTCAGCCAAATAACAAACTGAACTATAGGCCATAGAATGACATAAAATACCTGAAATGGATACACCAGAACACTCAATATCCCGCTGGGGTTGAGTCTGAACAAGGCCTTGGGTAGGAATTCTGCTGTAAGCAATACAATGCCTGTCGAGATGAATGTTGCTAAGATTAGGGCTGGGAATGATCCTAAATACGCAAACTGGGGTCTGAATATTTCTTCCATTGTCACCCCATATACTACCAAAGCAATATTATTTCCTACAAGGATGGTACTTATAAACTTAGAAGGTGATTTGATATAGTTGGAACACAACTTTGCCCAATGCTTTCCTTGATTGCTTTTGAGTTCGATGCGAAGTTTGTTCACAGAAATAAAGGCAATCTCAAGACCCGAAAAAAATGCTGATAACAACAGCATCAAAATTACTAGCGTAATGGATGTCATGAATTAACGTACACAAAGATAAACGATATCTCAATACTTCTTTGGGGTTTTTGCTACACAGGGCAATAAGCATTAATTTCGTAGAAAACTTATCAAACCTATGAACATTAAAAAACAACTCTTTTGGATATCAATCGTCTTATTTGTTATACCGTTTTCTAGCTGCAAGGACGATGAATGTGACGTATGTGGTCTTGAAACGACTGAAGTTATTGAGCTACAGACAGAATTTGGCAACATCTACCTCCAACTTTTTGACGAAACCCCATTTCATTACAGCAACTTTGACAGTCTTGTTCGTGCTCATTATTATGATTCTACCGAATTTCACCGATGTGTAGATGACTTTGTGATTCAAGGAGGAAGTCCTACTAGTAAAGATGATAATAGAAACAACGACGGATCTGGAGGCCCCGGATACACAATACCAGCAGAAATTGATACATCCATTCATAAGCATCAATTTGGGAGTTTGGCTGCGGCTAGACTTGGCAACACAACCAACCCTGAAAGACGATCTAGCGGTTCGCAGTTTTATATCGTTACAGACCCAGACGGTGCCTCGTTTTTAGACGGCGAATACACCGTTTTTGGTAAGGTAGTTGCAGGAATGGATATTGCGAAAATTATCGAAAATCAACCCAAAAACGCTTCAGGTCTCCCAGACCAACGAATTAAAATGTACATCCACCATGTGTCACTGACACCCCAAGAACTGACTGACCGAGGTATTGTTTTGTAGGAGAAAAAATCATTATCCATTATTGTTTTTTCATCCATTCATCAAAATCTTTTTTAGATAATCCTAGTGTTTTAAGCCCTGTTTGAATATGAAATAAGGGAATTTCCTTATCTTTTTCTCTCACAGGTATCGGACGAAGACAGTTTGGGCATTTATACTGAAAATGAGAACCTCTAACTCGTTTTCGCTTACAGCCTTGATCTTTTAAGAATTTAATCCATAGTTTGGTTTTCATAGCAAGAAGTAATTGAATTTAATTTTTAACTACACGAGCAGTTTTTCTACTTGCACTTTAGTGTCTTCTGGCAAATCAAAATTTCTCAAAACACCTTTTGTGTCAACAAAAGAATTGTTGTGAAATTGTTTTTTAAAAATCGGACTAGAAACCCAACCATTTAATGTTAGTTCTTGTATCGTTTGTTTTTGGCCAGCGTCAAGCATGTTTTGAAAATAATTATTCATTGTATCATCTAACATTTCCATCGCATCACTTACTGAATCACCATATCCACTTACTTGTAATGAGGGGGCATAAGCAATCTGTGACTTCCCATCTTTAAATAAATAAATGATACAAGAACACCGGTATATACCTTTCTTAAAATCGAATTTTATAGTGTCTTCAAATTCTTTCATTTACACAAAATTATAATAAAAGTAAGTAAATCTATCTACCTTAACGATGATTGAAAAAAAAGCTGTTATAATCTGATAGATGAAACCAAATTATATAACCCTAATGTGGAGCTAAACCGAGAAACTCTCTCCGCATCCGCATGTTCTGTTGGCATTGGGGTTATTGAATTGGAAGCCTTTTCCATTGAGGCCATCCGTAAAGTCTAGCTCTGTACCACAAAGGTACAAAAAGCTCTTCATATCGCAAACGATTTTGTAACCGTTGCTTTCGAACTCTTGATCGCCTTCCTGGCTTTCGTTGTCGAAATCCATTTTGTAGCTCAACCCAGAACATCCGCCTCCAACTACTGAAACGCGAATAAAATACTCCTTATTCAGCCCCTCCGTCTCCATGAGACTATTGACTTGTACTGCTGCTCTTTCTGAAACTGTAATCATGCCGTGTTTAAATTAGTAATGTTTTTTGTTGTCCTCAATAGGTTCTAACCCTTGCTTCTGACGGTAGTCGTTGATAGCCATTTTAATGGCATCTTCGGCCAATACCGAACAGTGAATCTTTACAGGAGGCAGAGCCAACTCTTCTACAATTTCCATGTTGTCTATTTCCATGGCAGAATCTACAGTTTTTCCTTTGAGCCACTCCGTAGCTAATGATGAAGAGGCAATTGCCGAACCACATCCAAAAGTTTTGAATTTAGCATCTTTGATGATTCCCGTAGCATCGTCTACATCAATCTGCAAACGCATTACGTCTCCACACTCTGGAGCACCAACTAAACCAGTACCTACTGTTTTAGATTCTTTATCCAAAGCTCCAATGTTTCTTGGGTTTTGGTAATGATCGATTACTTTTTCTGAATATGCCATAACGTCTATATCGTTTAATTCTTTTTATTTTTAATTTAATGTTCTGCCCATTCGATGGTTTTCAAATCAATACCATCCTGAAACATTTCCCAGAGTGGGCTCATCTCTCGGAGTTTATTTACTGCTGTTTTTACGTGATCAATAGCAAAGTCTATTTCCTCTTCGGTTGTGAATCTTCCCAATCCAAATCGCAATGAAGAATGAGCTAACTCATCGTCTAATCCTAATGATTTGAGTACGTAACTTGGTTCTAACGATGCACTTGTACATGCACTTCCGCTGGATACCGCAATGTCTTTTGTTCCCATCATAAGGCCTTCTCCTTCCACAAATTTAAATGAAATATTAGCTACATGTGGGAGACGATGTGCTGGATTACCGTTTACATATGCTTCTTCAATGGTAAGCAATTCTTTTTCGAGTTTATCTCGCATAGCACTAAGCCTTACTGCTTCTTGATCCATCTCTTGCTCGCATAGTTCACATGCTTTTCCGAACCCTACGATGCCTGGCACGTTGAGTGTACCACTTCGCATTCCGCGTTCGTGTCCGCCACCATCCATTTGGCTAGTTACTTTTACCCGTGGATTTTTTCTACGAACATACAATGCTCCTACTCCTTTGGGTCCATACATTTTGTGAGCTGTAAAACTCATCAAATCGATACCATCAGCTAGTACATCCACTGGGATTTTCCCAACGGCTTGAGTGGCATCGGTATGAAAGAGTATGCCGTTCTTTTTAGCAATGGCCGAAATTGCTTTGATATCTTGAACTACCCCAATCTCGTTGTTGCCATACATGATGGTGATCAAAATGGTTTGATCAGTGATAGCTGCTTCTAATTCATTAAGGTTAATAAGTCCGTCCTCATTGGGAGAGAGGTAGGTTACCTGTGCTCCCATTTTTTCTGCTTTTTTACACGCATCCAAGACCGCCTTGTGTTCGGTAGTTACAGTGATGATGTGATTGCCTTGGGAACCATACATTTCGTATACACCTTTGATGGCTAAGTTGTTAGCTTCGGTAGCTCCTGAAGTAAAGATAATTTCTTTAGAAGTGCTTCCTATCAAATGAGCTACTTGCTCACGAGCATCGTCTACTGCTTTTTCGGCATTCCACCCAAAGCTGTGATTTCTACTCGCTGCATTGCCAAATTTTTCGTTGAAAAAAGGCAACATCGACTCCAATACCCTTGGATCCATGGGCGTGGTCGAATTATTATCGAGGTATATGGGTAGATTCATATTTTTCTTATTCTTATTTAGACTTATTCTAACTGCAAATATAACGTGTAGTTTTCAAATATGTTTGATGTTTTTTTCTTCCATACTTTTTTAAAAAAGTATTACAATTCGTCGCGGCGAATAAACATCTCTTTTAATCTTTTTTCTTGATAAAAAAGATAGAAAAAATCATTTCAATTCGTCGCGGCGAAGCTTCCTAACGCTCTCTTCCTTTATCCCTTTAAATCTTTTCAAAAGAACAATCCTGTGACATTTATTGCTATGCAACGTTTCTATTATCTATCTAAGCTAATTTTAAACCTTTACCTTCTTTGAAATTCTAATCACAGGATTAAATGATAAACACTTTTGAAGATTTAATAGGAATCAGGAATTCACTCCTCTGCACGCCCGCCCTCCTACGGCGGATAAATTGTTTTTGAATGGCCTACCCGCTTGTTCTTCGATGATTTTATAGATTCATCAACGTCATTGCTTTCAGCAAGAGACATTGATGGGATACAATAGATAATTAATCTTTTTCTTTCATACTTTTTTAAAAAAGTATTGCAAAAACATAAACATATAAAGCCCTGCATGTTGAGTGTCGCACTAGCCTTCGCCTCCATAGCCCTCAACATCAGCCATGCCCGCCTCCGCTCTTATATGTTTGCCAGCTCGCTTGTTCTTCGTAGAAGTTTGAAGTCAGGAATTCACTCCTCTGCACGCCCGCCCTCCTACGGCGGATAAATTGTTTTTGAATAGCCTACCCGCTTGTTCTTCGATGCTTGTTCCTTACCATTTTTTTAACATCAATTTTTGAAATTTGAACCTATTCGTTTTTAATGACCTTATCCTGTACATGGGCACCTTGTCGGTGAAGTTTGGGTTTAAAAATGAATCCTGTCTGAATTCGCCTAAAAGGCGAATGAGTTTATTCATTTTACCAAACAAACCGTTTCAAGGTCATCGACAGGATACAGTCTTGACTTTTTGTTTCTTTTGGGTCAAGCCAAAAGAAAATTCATACTTTTTTAAAAAAGTATTGCAATTCGCCGTGGCGAAAAAAACCCTCCACCGCCAAAAGGCAGGGAGGGTTAAGTGATTTTAGTTTTTGGTTAATCCTGTGTTATTAGAATGAGCTGTAAATATACCAGCTTGCTCCATCGCTTATCAAGGAAATGGATGCTCCTGGGTTTACATGCGTAAGTGAGCCCACTATAGATCGACTAAACCCAATAGCTCCTGCACCTTGGTTGGCATTAATGATAGTAAGTACTCTACCAGTATGTCCAGAAGCTGGAGGCAATGTAAGTGTAATATTTCCTGGATGATTTGCAGTTGATGGATTAATCACAAAGCGATCTGGCCTAGTTCCTGCATCTAACGTATAATTACTCAACA
>Ga0228662_1000628_pt1 | contig 16762 bp, 23 predicted proteins | sample 76DmetaG_FD_183173 | JGI IMG/M metagenome (GOLD analysis project Ga0228662, IMG submission 183173) | Seawater microbial communities from Monterey Bay, California, United States - 76D | ecosystem: Environmental > Aquatic > Marine > Coastal | place: USA: California | collected 2016-11-10
ATGAACAAGAATCAATTAAAAAAAAGAGAATAAAGATTTTAAGTAAATTAATTAGGCGGTGTTTTTTCACAAGTGTTTTTAATAAGTATTTATGCAAATCTACTATCTTTTTTATTTAGCTCCTTCAAAGTTAAGCTCTTAAAATAATTGAAGGCATTTTCTAGTCCTTTTTTTCTTGAAACTAGAGGCTTCCAATTTAAAATTTTCATTGCTTTAGTTATATCAGGCTTTCTTTTAATAGGATCATTTACAGGAAGAGCTTTAAAAACTATTTTATTATCAGCACCGCCCATAGCTATAATTTCCTTTGCAAAGTCAATCAAAGCTATTTCTTCAGGATTTCCTAAGTTCATAGGCTTAGTGTAGTCTGAATGTAAAAGCTTATAAATTCCATCAACCATGTCATCTACATAGCAAAAAGATCTGGTTTGAGAGCCGTCTCCAAACACAGTTAAGCTCTCGCCTCTTAAAACTTGCCCCATAAAGGCTGGGATTGCTCTTCCGTCATTAACTCTCATTCTAGAGCCATAAGTGTTAAATATTCTGGCTATTCTTATATCCAGTCCATGAAAGGTATGGTAAGCGGTGGTTAAGGCTTCCTGAAACCGCTTGGCTTCATCATAAACGCCCCTGGGTCCAACAGGATCTACATTACCAAAATATTCTTCGGGCTGTGGGTGTAATAAAGGATCACCATAAACTTCTGAAGTGGAAGCAATTAAAATACGAGCATTATTTTTTAAAGCTATTTTTAAAACGTTCTCAGTTCCTAAAGATCCTACTCTAAGAGTTTCCAGTGGAATTTTTAAATAGTCAATTGGGCTGGCTGGAGAGGCGAAATGCAGTATAAAATCAACAGAGTCTTCTATATTAAAATCATGGGTGATGTCAATTTTCTTGAACTGAAAATCCAAATTTGAATTAAGGTGAGACAGGTTCTTTAAATTACCCGTTATTAGATTGTCTATCCCTATTACCTTGTAATTTTTTGACAGGAAACAATCGCACAAATGTGATCCTATAAATCCAGCGGCTCCAGTGATTAAAACAGTTTTTTTCATTTAAAATAGAATAAATGTAAAATTATGATTTTTTATTATAAAAAAATCAAGTACTTTTGTAACTTATTATATGTTAGAATCACTGATCACATCCAAAACTAGATTAAGACTTCTTATCAAGTTTTTTTTAAATATTGCCAATAAGGGCTATTTAAACAGTCTGGCTAATGAGTTTGGAGAATCTACTAATTCTGTTAGAAAAGAATTAAATAATTTGTCTTCTGCGGGCTATTTAGAAAAGCACAACCAAAACAATAAAGTTATTTATAAGGCCAACGCTTCCCACCCCCTTTTTAAAATTATTCAAAAAATAGTCCATAAACATCTGGGTATTGAAGAAATTCTAGAAACGGTTTATAACAGGATTGGAGATGTAAAAAAAATTATGATTCTTGGAGACTATGCTAAAGGAATTGATAGTGGGCTTATAGAAGTTTTAATTGTTGGGGAGAACATAAATAAAGAATATTTGGATGAAATATCTCCAAAAATTGAATTAAAAATAAAAAGAAAAGTTAGTTTTTTTGTTTCAAATAAGTCTTTAAAACAAAAGTCACTAACTATTTTTGAGGCTTAATATTTATTAAAAATTATATTAAATTTGCACATTAAATTGTGACTTTTTTGGCGAAGCAGTTTTTAATTGTAATCAAGTAATTGGATTACTAACATGATTTTAAAATAAAACAATACTATTCAGATCCTTATATAAAATAAAATTATGAGAGTAGGAATTACTTTTTCTTCTTTTGATCTATTACATGCCGGACATGTGGTGATGCTAAAAGAAGCAAAAAAACAATGTGATTATTTAATTGTAGGGCTGCAACTAGATCCATCACTTGATAGATCTAATAAAAATGCACCTTCGCAATCCATCATTGAGAGATACATTCAATTAAAAGGATCCAAGTATGTGGATGAGATTATTCCCTATGTTTTAGAGCAAGATGTCCAGGATATACTGCGCTCGTTTAAAATAGATGTTCGTATAATTGGAGAGGAATATAAAACTATTGATTTCACGGGAAAAGAGTACTGCACAGAAAAAGGAATTGAAATTCACTATAACTCAAGAGAGCATCGTTTTTCAAGTACAGAAATTAAAACTCGTTTAAAAAAATAAATTAAAATTTTAATGAAAAAATTTAAAGTAGGTGTCATTGGAAACGGGTTTGTGGGTGAAGCCATTTCGTTTGCTTTTTCCTCAGTTTCAGATATGTATGTATACGATACAGATCCTTTAAAGAGTTTAGACGATCTGGAGTCTGTGCACTCTTGTGATTTTGTATTTATTTGCGTACCAACACCAATGTTCCAGGACGGATCTCAAGATTTATCGTATGTTGAAAGTGCTTTTGAAAAGGCCACAAGTAACCCAGTTTATATATTAAAATCTACTGTTCTGCCAGGTACCACCGAGAAGTTATCTAAAAAATATTCAAATTTTAAAATCATATTTTCTCCTGAATTTCTCACTGAAAGAACGGCAAAATTAGACATGCTTACTCAATCTAGAATTATTTTAGGTGGGGAGTTGTCACTCACTGAAAAAGCAAAAACCTTATTTAACCAGAGATTTAAAATTAAAAACATTATTCAAACAGATTCGAAAACAGCAGAACTCACAAAATACATGAACAACACTTTTTTTGCTACTAAAGTCAGCATCATGAACGAGTTTAAACTTTTATGCGATAAAATTGGAGCCAATTGGGAAGATGCATTAAAGGGTTTTGTTTCTGATGGTAGAATAGGTGATAGTCATTTAAATGTTCCTGGACATGATGGAAAGCTCGGATACGGAGGAACGTGTTTTCCAAAAGATGTCAACGCTCTTTTGTCTTTTTCTAAAAAGCATGATATTGAGTTAAACACCATTAAAGGGGGCTGGAAGACAAATTTAAAAGTAAGACAAGAAAAAGATTGGGAAGAAAAAGAAGGCCGGTCTGTGAGTTTTAAAAAAACAAAATAAACCTGACTACTGGTGGTAGTCGAGAAAAAATAGAATATGAAAGTAGGAATCACCTTTTCAACCTTTGATCTTTTCCATGCCGGGCATGTAAAGATGTTAGAAGACGCAAAACGTCACTGTGATTATTTAATTATTGGGCTGCAATTAGACCCTTCGATTGATCGTTCTGAGAAAAATGAACCTTCACAGTCGATTGTTGAGCGGTATATTCAACTTAAAGGATCCAAGCATGTAGATGAGATTGTTCCTTATGTATCGGAGGAAGATTTAGAAGATATTTTACGTTCTTTCAAAATTGATGTTCGAATCATTGGTGATGAGTACAAAGAAAAGAACTTTACGGGTAGAACGTATTGTAAAGAAAAGGGCATTGACATTTACTATAACTCAAGAGATCATAGATTTTCGTCAAGTGGACTTAGAAAACAAGTTAAAATAGTAGAACAAAAAAATAAGAAATGAATATTACAGTTATAGGAACCGGATATGTTGGGTTAGTCTCAGGGACTTGTTTTGCAGAAGTGGGTAATAGAGTTACTTGCGTAGACATAGACCCCGTTAAGATTGAGAAATTAAATAAGGGAATCATTCCTATTTTTGAAGCTGGTTTGGAGACTATGGTTTTAAATAATGTAAAAAATAAGAACCTGTTTTTTACAACAGAATTATCAGAAGCTTTAAAGAACTCTGATATTGTTTTTATAGCCGTTGGAACTCCGATGGGAGATGATGGCTCGGCTGATTTAAAATATGTCTTATCAGTAGCAAAATCTATTGGTCAATTAATACAAAAAAGATTGATTGTGGTCGATAAATCTACTGTGCCTGTTGGAACTGCAGATAAAGTAAAAGCCGTTGTTCAAAAAGGATTAGATGATAGAGGAGTTAATATTGAGTTTGATGTAGTTTCTAATCCTGAGTTTTTAAAAGAAGGAGCTGCTATTTTAGATTTTATGAAGCCAGACAGAGTGGTTATTGGAGCAGATTCTAAATATGCATTTAAGAAAATGAAAGAATTGTACAGTCCTTTTTTTAAGTCTCGTGACCGTTTTATTACTATGGATATTCGCTCTGCTGAAATGACAAAGTATGCAGCGAATGCTATGCTGGCTACCAAAATTTCTTTTATGAATGAAATTGCTAATATTTGTGAAAAGGTAGGGGCCGATGCCAATCAAGTACGACTAGGTATTGGAGCAGATAACAGAATTGGCTACAGTTTTATTTATCCAGGAGTTGGTTATGGAGGGTCATGTTTTCCAAAAGACGTAAAGGCATTAACAAAAATAGCCAGAGAAAATGGCTATACTGCACAATTGATAACGGCTGTTGAAGATGTAAATGATGCTCAGAAATTAGTAATTGCTCAAAAAATTGTAACCCGTTTTGGAGAAGATCTAACCCACTTTACCTTTGGTATTTGGGGTTTGGCCTTTAAGCCAGGAACTGATGATATGCGAGAAGCCCCAGCAATTTACGTAATCAAGGAATTGGTGAAACGAGGAGCTAAAATAAGAGCATATGACCCAAAGGCGATTAATGAAGCAAAAGAGTTTTACTTGAAAGAAGTTCAAAATATAACGTATGCTGAATCTAAGTATGATGTTTTAAAAGATTCGCACGCACTAGTATTACTTACCGAATGGAAAGAATTCAGATCTCCAGATTTTGATAAGATAAAATCAGTATTAAAATCCCCAATTATTTTTGATGGAAGAAATCAATATATTGCTTTTGACATGGAAAACAATGGATTTGAGTATTATAGAATTGGAAAATAAATGAATTTTAAAAAGACATCTAAAATATACATCGCTGGACATAGAGGAATGGTAGGGTCTGCTGTTTGGAGAACTTTAGAATCTAAAGGTTATTCTAATTTAATTGGAAAAACTAGTATTGAACTTGATCTTAGAAATCAAAAAGCCGTACTAGATTTTTATATTCAAGAACAGCCTGAGTTAGTAATTGATGCTGCTGCAAAAGTTGGAGGCATACTTGCTAATAATGATTTTCCTTATCAATTTTTAATGGAGAATATGCAGATTCAAAACAATTTAATTGATGGCGCTTTTAAAGCTGGAATAGAAAAATTTATTTTTTTAGGGAGCTCATGTATTTACCCAAAGTTTGCTCCGCAACCCTTAAAAGAAGAATACCTGTTGACAGATTCTTTAGAGCCTACAAATGAGTGGTATGCCATTGCAAAAATCACTGGAGTGAAATCTTGTCAAGCAATCAGAAAACAATACAGTAAAGACTTTGTTAGTTTAATGCCTACCAACCTCTACGGTTCTTTTGATAACTTTGATTTGCAATCCTCTCATGTATTGCCAGCGATGTTGCGAAAGTTTCATGAGGCTAAAATAAATAAACATTTAGACGTAACTCTCTGGGGATCAGGAACTCCAATGCGAGAGTTTTTATTTGTTGATGATATGGCAGAAGCTGTAGTCTTTGCCTTAGAGAATAATTTACCAGAATACTTGTACAATATTGGTACTGGAAAAGATATTACGATTAAAGAATTGGCAGAGACGATACAGAAAGTGACAGGGCATAAAGGAAAAATTCTTTGGGATGCTAGTAAACCAGATGGTACGCCAAGAAAACTAATGGATGTTTCCAAAATGAAAGAGATTGGTTGGGAGTATTTAACGGAGCTAGAAGATGGTATTAAAAAAACCTATGCTTGGTTTTTAGAGAATATAGAAAACATAAAAGAAGTTAAGTTATAAAACTTCGAATAAAAAAAGTAAAATATGAAAGTAGCATTAATTACGGGCATCACAGGACAAGATGGTTCTTATTTAGCCGAGTTGTTATTAGAAAAAGGTTATATGGTACATGGTGTACAGATAGAATCGATCATTTATACCAAGATCCACATCATCCAAATCAACGGTTGAAATTGCATTATGGAGATTTATCTGATGCTATGAATTTGACGCGTATTATACAAGAAACGCAACCCGATGAAATATACAATCTAGGAGCCATGTCTCATGTTGCAGTTTCTTTTGATACGCCAGAATATGTTGGTAATATTGATGGATTAGGAACATTAAGAATACTAGAAGCTGTTCGTATTCTAGGATTGGAAAAGAAAACTAGAATTTATCAAGCTTCTACATCAGAATTGTATGGAGGAATGCCAGAAAACAAAAACAAACACGGTTTTTATGATGAATCATCACCGTTTTATCCTCGATCTCCTTACGGAGTTGCTAAAATATATGGTTTTTGGATTACAAAAAACTATAGAGAAGCATACGATATGTTTGCTTGTAATGGAATTTTATTTAATCATGAATCTCCGAGAAGAGGAGAAACTTTTGTAACACGAAAGATTACTCGTGCAGTAGCTAAGATTGCGCTAGGCTTGCAAGAAAAATTTTATTTGGGAAATTTAGAGGCTCAACGAGATTGGGGACATGCGAAAGATTACGTTCGTATGATGTGGATGATTTTGCAGGCAGAACAGCCCGAAGATTGGGTTATAGCAACGGGAGTTACAACAACAGTAAAAGACTTTGTTAGTTTGGCTTTTGGAGAGTTAGGAATTGAATTAAAATTCAAAGGAGAAGGCGTTAATGAGAAAGCTTATGTTACTGCTTGTAACCATAAAGATTTTCAACTTAAAATAGGAAAAGAAGTATTGTCTGTAGACCCATTATACTTTCGTCCAACCGAAGTTGACTTGTTGATCGGAGATCCTTCTAAAGCCAAAAATAAATTAGGTTGGTTGCCTGAATACAACCTAACTTCTTTGGTAAAAGATATGATGAAGGCTGATGTCTTATTAATGAAAAAAAATGTTACTTTACTAAAAGCAGGACACGATATTTTGAAGCAGGCAGAATAATATTATATCAATCTTAATATAATTTAATTCTAAAAATCATTTTAAATATAAAGTTTAATACTATCGCTAAAACAATTTTGGATAATTTATATGAGTAAGGTAATAGTTATTGTTTGTAAAGATTTGAATTTATTGGTATTGTCCTACTATGTAAAAGAGTTTGGAAGTGTTGATATTGTAGTTGTTTCTCCAAAAGAAAGGAAGCACCCTTTGTATAAAAATGTAATTTATAAGAAAGACGAAGATTTTTTAAGTAGAGAGAATTTCCCTACTATTGAAGACACTCATAGACCTAACTGGTATTATCAACAGTTCTTGAAATACAGTATTGTTCTTGGTTTAAAATATGATTTAATACATATAGTTGATGGCGACTCTTTTGTTAGAAAAGATTTGATGTTTTCTAATTTAATCTCATACACTAAAAAGAAGATTGAGAAGCAATATTCAAACTTCATTGAAAAACAGACAAAAGAAAATGTACATTCAGACCGGAATTATATAACCAATCAAATGTGTTTTAATAAGGTTTTATTAAAAAAAATTATTCTCGATTTATCTAAAGAAGGTAATCATTGGATAGTAACAATTTGTAAAACTCTTAGTCTTAATGATAATATCTGGTTTAGTGAATATCAGTTTTATGCAAATTATTTATTGAAAAATGGTATGGTCGAAGAGCAGGAAATAATGGTTTTTAGAAGATTCGATATTATCGATGAAAAAGTTCAACTTGGATTCAATAATTATTCTGTCTTGGCGTATGAAAATCAACACAAAACAGGTGTTATGAGAAAAATTAGAGCTAAATTATTTTATCTTTTAAATCTAAACTTAGGATAGTGTATTATATTCTTCTATTTTTTTTATTATCTCTTTTATATTTTTTAGAAGCCTCAACAAATATAGCAAGAAAAGCGGGTTATAATATAAATAATGCCTCGGCAGGTCTTTTTTTTCAGTCAGCTTTATCTATTTTTTCAAGATTGATAATGTTTGTTTTTATGCCATTACTTGGTTTTTTGGCAGACACAAGTATGTTGGAAATAAACTATTTCTTATTATTTTATTTATTAATACCTATATCTATATTTGCTCTTCATTCTAAAAAAAGAAAAATAGAATATTTTTTTGGTCAAATACTGTTAAGATTAAAGGAAAGAGGAACCTATTTTAAAAAAGCTAAAAGTACATATACAAGTAAAGTCTTATTGAAAAAAGAAATTCTCTCACTAAACTTTAAGATTTCGTATATATTGATTGGTATCCCTTTTTATATTTCATGGCCTTTAATTATCCTGGCATTAATTATATTTCAAGATTACAGAGCTACCATAATTGGAATGAGTGCCCTGTTTAATGGTTTATATACATTGTATTTAAGTATAATTGTAGATCCGATTCTGTCTAAATTAGGTAATTATAAAAATATAATTTCTATAGTTTATGACGATCTTGTTTATTTAAAATTAATTTCGTCCATAATATCTTTTTTTCTTTTTTTTATAATCACTATTTTAATAATAAGTTTAAATTGAAGAAGGCAATTTTATTTTTTATTACATTACCTTTTGCATTTGTATTTATTGAACTTTTTCGTTCCGACTTATATAACTTTAACAATAGGTTTTTAATTAAGTTTCTTTTTTGTTATGCAATCCCCTTATTTTTTTCTTACTTATTTGTTTTAAAAAATAAGATAATTTATCGTCCACTAGAACTAAAATTCAATAAAAAAATGAAATTATTCCTACTGTTTTCTTCATTTTTGTTCTTTTATTTCATTTTTGAAAATATTGAATCTATTTCAGTTATTGATTTATCAATTTTTTCTGAAAAGTATAGAAATTCTTACTATAAAGGGTCAGGCGTATTTACTTATCTTTTATTAAATGTTTTTACAGTATTAGTATCTTTTTATATTTTAAAAAGTAGAAAACTAAACAATTGGACTTATTTGGGATTGTTGCTTGTTTTCATAGCAACATTTTTTTTAGGATTAAGAATTTATCTCTTTACAATATTTGTTAGTTTAATTATTAGATATTTTATCAGAAATAAAAATTTAATTCATCTTTCTTTCTTTTTTTCTTTTTTATTTTTTTTATTAATCTCGTTTAAGATATTTTATGGTGGAAAAATCATAACAGAATCTCAAACATTCTTTGAGTTAATCATTAAAACCTTTTCAAGAACAAATTATTCCGCCTTATTGTATAATTCAGATCTCAATTTATTATCTCAATTTATTGAGTCGATTCTTTCTTTTTTTACTGAGAAAGACCTTAGTGTATTTAAGAATTATTTTTATTATGATAATTCAGACATTAATATATTATACCCTGGGATAAGTAAAACATCAGGCATTGCAATTCCGTTAACTGTAATTATCTTCAATACTACTAGTTACTTAAGTATTATTTTTTTCTTTTTGTTTTTTATGATTATAATTATTTCTTACTATAAGGTTTTTAGTTCAATCAGTTTATACAGTTCCTATTTTTGGTACGTCATATTAATTACTTTGTTAGGATGTTTAGTTGAGGATGTGTTCTTTTTGTCAAAGTTTTTTTTAAGTTTATTGCCTGTTGTTATGATTAAATATGTTTTCAAATGAAGAATAAAAGTTGTGTTGTGATTTTAAGCCATTCTTCATATTCAGATATTTGGGATATTACACTCGATTCCTACAATAAATTTTTTAATGAAGATGGTTTCGATTTTTTTATTTCGTCTGATTTAGCTAATCATTTACACATTGAAAAAGCTTTTGCTAAAGGCTTTAAGTTTATACATTATGATAAAAATATAACTTGGGGAAAAAGTTTGAAACAGACCATGAACTTTTTAATAAAAAATGATTACGAATCTGTTTTATTTTCCTTTGATGATTTAGTTCTTTTAAAACCAATTAAAAAACCTATTTTTCCATTAATAAAGTTTATGGAGATTAATCAAGTTAATTATCTACAATTAAAAAATGGTTATCGTTCTATTTTAAGTTTTGATTCGCTTTTTTTTAATAATACCTTTCATAAAGTTTCAGAAGATGACAGTTATAAAGGGTCTTTAGTTTTTTCAATTTTTAGGAAAAGTTTATTGAAAATACTTGTTGAAATTGAAGATCTTGAATATTATAATCCTTGGGATTATGAACGTAATATTCATAATTTTTTAAAATTTGAAGATTTTTATTGTTTACCAAAATCAATAATTAAATTTTCTAATATAATTATTAAAGGAAAAATTGATCCAGTACAGTTAAAGTTTGTGGAAAATAAAAATAAAGTAAAATATTCAGGTTACAGAAATTTGATGAGTATTAAAGAAACTTTATTTTTTCAGTTAAAATATATTTTATTTTACTTTACTAGAAATTTTTTGCCAAAACGGCTTTTTACAAGACTTAGACAGCTGAAGAACAAATCATGAAACATAAAATTTCAATATTATATTCTTGGTTAATAAAAAGTGTTTTTTTCTTTCTCCCTGATCATCCAATATTTATGAGAATGCGAGGAAAATTTTATTCATTGTTCATGAAAAGTTGTGGTAAAAATTTTCAAATATCTTCTTCAGCTACATTGAATTCTTTGTCGGGCTTGGTATTTGGAGAAAATGTTTATATTGCCTATAATACTATCTTAATAGGTATTGATATAAATATTCAAAATGACGTAATCATTGGTCCTAACTCTTTAATAAGTGGAAGTGATCATGTTTTTGATGGAGAGTCTTTTAGAACAACACCATCTAAACAAGCGGCAGTTTTAATTGAAAAGGGAAGCTGGATTGGGGGCAATTGTTCAATAACCAGTGGGTCAACACTTCCAGCTCAATCTATTCTTGCTGCGGGTTCAGTTTTAACAAAAAAATTTACAGATTCAAAAACAATTTACGGGGGAATTCCGGCTAAAAAAATAAAAAAAATAAGTGAAATCACCTAAAGTATCAATTATAACACCAACTTACAACTCTGTTAAATATATTGAAGAGACTATTAAGTCAATTATTTTTCAAACTTATATAAATTGGGAACTTCTAATAACAGATGATTGCTCAACTGATGAAACATGTGCTTTAATACTAAAATACACTTTATTAGACAAACGAATTAAGTTATTTAAAATGGATAAGAATTCAGGTTCGGCTTTAGCTAGAAATAATTCAATTAAGTTTTCAAAAGGTATTTATTTAGCCTTTTGCGATAGTGACGATATATGGGATAGTCATAAATTAGAAAACCATATTAAGTTTCATCAAGAAAAAAATGTATTATTTAGTTTTACCAATATAAGTATAGCTAATGATAAAGGTTTAATTATTTTAAAAAGGCAGTCTATAATTAAGCATAAAGTTAATTATGCGTCTCTTTTAAAAAACAACTATATACCCACCTCCACTGTACTTATTAATAAAACTTTATTTTCCAAATATAAATTTCCAGATTATAGAAAAAAACAAGATTATATTTTATGGCTTGAAATTCTCAAAAAAGAGGCAATTGAAGCACATTTTTTTGATTTCTGTTTGACGACATATAGAAAACATAAAAATCAAATAACTAATAATAAATTTAAATTAATTCCATTACATTATAAAATCTTACGTGAAACCCAAGATTTAAATATATTTAATAGTTTTTTATATACTTTATCGTGGGGCGTTTTTGGGTTCTATAAACATTTTTTAAAAAAAGAATAATGATAGAAAAAAAAATACATTTTGATAAAGATTTATTAATTCTGAAAGATATTATCTCAAATGGACTTAAAGTTTTAGTAATCGGTGGAGCAGGAACGATTGGTTCTAATTACATAAAAGAGTTATTGAGATACCAACCAAGAAAAATAACAGTTGTTGATACTAATGAAAATGGACTAACCGAATTAACAAGAGATTTAAGAAGTTCTAATCTATTAGATTATAATCCTGAATATATTACTTATCCAGTAAATTTATTAAGTGATACCTTTGATAAAGTATTTGATTCTGATTTTTGGGATGTAGTTGCAAATTTTTCAGCCCATAAACATGTTCGTTCTGAAAAAGATAAAATTTCTGTTGAAGCTCTGATAAAAAATAATGTATATGGTGCAATTAAGCTTTTAAATTTATGTGAGTTAAATCCACCAAAATATTTTTTCAGTGTTTCCACCGATAAAGCTGCGAATCCAGTTAACATTATGGGAGCATCTAAAAGTTTAATGGAAAAATTAATTTTATCAAAGAAAGATCTATTTCGAGTTTCAACTGCTAGGTTTGCCAATGTTGCATTTTCTAACGGAAGTTTATTAGATGGGTTTATTTACAGATTGAATAAAAAACAACCGCTTTCTTGTCCGGAAGATATTAAACGTTTTTTTGTAACTCCAGAACAATCAGGACAAATATGTTTATTGGCTACATTTTTAGGAGATACAGGAAATATTTTCTTTCCTAAACTAGATTTTCATAAAGATCAAATATACTTTAAAAGTATTGCTCTTGACTTTCTACAAGAAAATGGATTTGAACCTGAATTAGTCAATTCAGAAAAAGAGGCTAAAGAATTTGATATTGAACATTTCCCTACAAAATACCCGATCTATTTTTTTAAAACTGATACATCTGGTGAAAAAACATACGAAGAGTTCTATACTGAAGAGGAAGATTATGAAATTAACAAATATGATTCTTTAGGATTTATAAATACTCCTGAAATCAAAATATCTTTTGAAGACGTGGAATATGATTTTGAGAGGGTTTTTAGTAATCCAAATTCTAAAAAATCAGATATTGTAACGATTATTAAAAAATATGTTCCAGATTTTATGCACATTGAAACTGGTAAACATTTAGATCAAAAAATGTAAGTTATGTATAGTTTTTTCAAACGTCTATTAGATATTTTAGTTAGTTTAATAACCCTAATTATTTTATTACCAGTTTTTATACCTATTATTATCATTCTCAGATTTTCAGCTGAAGGAGAAGTTTTTTACTTTCAAGAACGTTATGGAATTAACAATTCAAGATTCCAAATATGGAAATTTGCAACAATGTTAAAAAATTCAATGAATATTGGTACAGGAAGTATCACACTTCAAAATGATCCAAGGGTTACAAAAATCGGATCATTTTTGAGAAAGACAAAGATTAATGAACTCCCACAGATTATTAATATTTTAAAAGGAGATATAAGTTTAGTTGGTCCTAGACCATTAGTGGTCAAAACATTTTCTGCATATAATGAAGAGGTACAATCTAAAATATACAATGTAAAACCAGGACTTACTGGTATTGGATCTATTATTTTTAGAGATGAGGAATCAATTATCTCAGCTGTTAAAGATGAAGATCCACATGAGTTTTACAAACGTATTATAGCACCTTATAAAGGTGAATTGGAAATATGGTATCAATCAAACAATTCTTTTTTCTTAGATTTACAATTAATTTTCATGACTGCTTGGGTAATTTTTGTTCCTTCTTCAAAACTTTATGAAAAATGGTTTAAAGGTTTGCCGAAAAGAAATTTTTAATAAAATTACCCAACAAACAAACAGTATGTTTCAAGAAATAAAAAAAGAAATAGAATCTTTTAGATTTACAGTAGCTTCTCATGATTTAGAGAGACCATGGGGTGGATTTCTGATGATTGATGAAAGCCAAGCACAAGACTTTTCTAATAAATTTTTTGGAGGTTTAGATGTAAACACCTTAAGAATCGGTGGTAAGCTAAGTACAAAAATATTGATTGTAAAACCTAATGCTCGCTTGTCTTGGCAATACCACAATAGACGTGCAGGAATTTAGCAGGTATACAAAGGTTCTGCAGGAATCATTAGAAGTGATTCTGATGTTGAAAATGGGATGGAAGTTTATTCCGAAGGAGATCAAATTGTTTTGAAACAAGGCGAAAATCATCGCTTAATTGTATTAGATGATTATTCTGTAGTTGCTGAAAATTGGCAACATACTGATGCTAATTATTCCTCAGATGAAGATTATATTATAAGAGTTCAAGATGATTTTGGTAGATAAATAAATTAAAAAACATGAGTAAGAAAAAAGGAATGATTGTATCAGGATATTTTAATCCGATTCATAAAGGACATATTGAGTATTTTAACAATGCGAAAGCATTGGCAGATGAATTATTTGTGATTGTAAATAGTGATCATCAAAGAGAATTAAAAGGATCAAAAGAATTTCAGCAAGAAGCAGAGCGTGTTTTTATAGTTCTAAACATAAAATCTGTAGATCATTCTATCTTATCAATTGATGAAGACAGAACGGTTTGTAAAACCATTGAAAAGATTGCATTGGATTTTGGAAATGATTACGAACTGAGTTTTGCTAATGGTGGAGATCAAAATAACAATACAATACCAGAAAGACCAATCTGTGATCAATTGGGAATTACTTTAGTTGATGGATTGGGTGATAAAATACAGTCTAGTAGTTGGTTGCTAAAAAACTAAACTTTTTTCTTTACTTTTGGCTTAGAATCTAATAATGAAAGGAATAATTTTAGCAGGAGGCTCTGGATCAAGACTTTATCCCATAACAAAAGGCACGTCCAAACAGCTTTTATCGATTTATGATAAGCCAATGATCTATTACCCCCTTTCTGTTTTAATGCTCTCGGGAATAAAAGATATTCTAATTATTTCTAATCCAGAAAATCTTTCAAATTTTAAAAAATTATTTAATGATGGTAGTGATTTAGGTATTTCAATAAGCTATAAAGAACAAAAAAATCCTGATGGAATTGCTCAAGCCTTTGTTATAGGTAAAGATTTTATAAATGATGACGATGTTTGTTTAGTTTTAGGAGATAATATCTTTTATGGAAAAGGATTTTCAGGATTATTAAATTCTGCAAAAAGTAATTTAAAAAACAAAAAAGCAACTGTGTTTGGATATAATGTAAATAACCCATCTGACTTTGGTATAGCCAGTTTCGATATTAATAAAAATTTAATAAACATTGAGGAAAAGCCCAAATCACCCAAGAGTAATACTGCAGTTGTTGGATTATATTTTTATCCTAATAATGTTGTTAAAATTGCAAGTAAAATTCGACCATCTAGTAGAGGAGAATTTGAAATCAGTTCAGTTAATCAATGTTATTTGGACAATAACGAATTAAAAATTGAAATTTTAGGAAGAGGTTTTACTTGGCTTGATACTGGAACTCACGACTCTTTACTTGAAGCATCAAATTTCATTAAAACTGTTGAAAAACATTCAGGATATAAAGTTGCATGTTTGGAGGAAATTGCTTTCAAGATGAAGTTTATTAATTTAAAAAAACTAAAAGCATTAACTAAACCTTTCGGTGAATCTTCTTATGGAAAATATCTAAAATCATTAGTTAATGAAAATCAATAAAACCTTTATAGAAGATTTACTAATCATTGAGCCTCAATTGTTTAAAGATGAAAGAGGTTTTTTTTATGAATCTTATAATAAAAACAACTTAGACATTAATATTGTTTTTGTTCAAGATAATGAGTCAAAATCTTACAAAGGAGTCATAAGAGGATTGCATTTTCAAGCACCTCCTTTTGAGCAAACTAAACTAGTTAGATGTGTTTGTGGAAATATTCTGGATGTTGCAGTAGATCTACGTACAAACTCAAAAACTTATGGCATGTCTTTTTCTATTGAGTTGTCTTCAGACAACAAAAAACAATTACTAATTCCCAAGGGATTTGCTCATGGTTTTCAGGTTTTAAGTGAAACCGCTATTGTTAATTACAAAGTTGACAATTATTATAATCCAAAATCAGACTCAGGATTAATTTGGAACGACAAGGATTTGTCAATAGATTGGAACCTTGATTTAAAACCAATTCTTTCCGTTAAAGATTTAAAACTCATTTCATTTAAAGATTTAAAATCTCCTTTCTAATGAAAGTTTTAGTAATTGGTTCCGATGGACAATTAGGCTTAGAATTTCAAAAAATTTCTAATAGTTTCGATTCTTTATCTTGGTTTTTTTCAACTATTAAAACATTAGATCTATTAAAATTAGAAACCATTAGTTCTTTTTTAAATGATATAAATCCATCTGTAATTATAAATTGCGCTGCTTATACAAGTGTTGATAAAGCAGAGACTGAATCAAAATTAGCAGACTTAATAAATCATGAGGCCGTTGATATTATCTCAAGATGGACAAGTGACAATAATAAAAAGCTGGTTCATGTCTCAACTGATTATGTTTTTGACGGACTAAGTAAACTTCCATTGTCTGAAAACTCAAACACAAATCCCATCAACGAATATGGTAGGTCAAAATTAAAAGGAGAACAAGTTTGTCTAAAGAACGACACTAATTCAATAATAATTAGAACATCTTGGCTTTATTCTAGTTTTGGAAATAATTTTTTGAAAACGATGATTGAATTAATGAAGAAAAATAATTCAGTTAAGGTTGTAAACGATCAAATTGGTTCACCAACTTATGCCTATGATCTTGCTAAAGTTATTATTGAAATCATTATGAATAATAAAAATAAATCGGGATTATTTCATTATTCAAATGTGGGTGAAACATCTTGGTTTGAATTTGCAAGATCAATTAAAGAACTTTACAATCTAGATTGTAAAATAATTGGAGTTTCATCCAAAGAATTTAAAACACCAGCAAAACGACCAAAGTATTCGCTTTTAAATAAATCAAAAATTAAAACTACATTTAATTTAGAAATTCCTAATTATAAAAAAAGCTTGAAAAATTGTATTGAAATTATTAAAAATGAAACGTAATATTTTAGTTACCGGAGGCGCTGGTTTTATTGGTTCACACTTAGTGAGGTTACTTGTAAATAAGTACCCAATATATCATATTATAAATATGGATTTGTT
>Ga0228662_1000639_pt1 | contig 16585 bp, 11 predicted proteins | sample 76DmetaG_FD_183173 | JGI IMG/M metagenome (GOLD analysis project Ga0228662, IMG submission 183173) | Seawater microbial communities from Monterey Bay, California, United States - 76D | ecosystem: Environmental > Aquatic > Marine > Coastal | place: USA: California | collected 2016-11-10
TGAAAATTTTGATTTGTTAGAAGATGATTTAAGTCTAATTTTCAATGCTGGAGAAATTATAGGTATTGGACCAGCAACTTTAACAGACATTCTCATACATCTTGAACGAATTTATTGTAGTTCAATTGGTATCGAGTACATGTACATTAGAACACCCGAAAGGATACAATGGATTCAAGAACAATTAAATCGAAATTCCAATAGCCCCAATTTTTCAATTGACCAAAAAAAGCAAATATTAAAAAAAACTATAGAGGCGGTAGCCTTTGAAAAATTTCTTCACACAAAGTATGTTGGTCAGAAGCGTTTTTCACTTGAGGGAGGAGAAGCTTTGATACCAGCACTCGATGCTCTTATTGAGAAAGCGGCAACTGATGGAGTCAAAGAATTTGTAGTTGGAATGGCTCACAGAGGAAGACTTAATACATTAACTAATATTTTTGGAAAACCTGTAGAAGATATTTTCAACGAATTTGATGGAAAAGATTATGAAGAAAAGGGTTTTGATGGAGATGTAAAGTACCATTTAGGTTGGACATCTAATAGAAAAACAGATTCTGGACATAAGATATACATGAATATTGCACCAAATCCCTCTCACTTAGAAGCTGTGGGGCCTGTTGTTCAGGGAATTGCAAGAGCAAAACAAGAAAAATATCATCCAAATAAAATTGAAAATGTTTTACCAATAATTATTCATGGCGATGCTGCTATTGCTGGTCAAGGTGTTGTCTATGAGGTAGTTCAAATGGAGCGATTAAAAGGATACAAGACAGGAGGAACAATTCACATTGTGGTTAATAATCAAGTTGGATTTACAACAAATTATTTAGATGGAAGATCTTCAACCTATTGCACTGATGTTGCTAAAACTAATTTGTGTCCTGTATTACATGTTAATTCTGATGATGTTGAAGCAGTTGTACATGCAACTATACTAGCATTAAATTATAGAATGAGGTACAAAAGAGATATTTTTATTGATCTGTTAGGATATAGAAAATATGGTCATAATGAGGGTGATGAACCTCGTTTTACTCAACCTAATTTATATAAAGCCATCTCTAAGCATCTTAATCCAATGGAGATTTATTCAGAAAAGCTTATTAGTGAAGCTGTAATTTCTGTTGAAGATGTTTCAAAAATTGAAAAAAAATATAAGTCTTCTCTAGAAAAGAAGTTAGAAAATTCAAAGAAAGATATTAATATAGAAATTACTCCATTCATGGATTATGAATGGAAAGGGTTTAAAAGTGTTAAAAAAGATAAGATGCTTTCCAATTATGAAACTAAAGTTTCTAGTGAAAATCTTAATATAGTAGCTAAAGTTGTCACAACACTCCCTAAAAACAAACAATTTTTAAGAAAAACTCAACGGCTTATAAATGATAGATCAAAAATGTTTTTTGAAACGGATAAAATAGATTGGGGCATGGGCGAAATGTTAGCTTATGGATCTCTACTAAATGAAGGGTTCAATGTTAGGATTTCGGGTCAAGATGTTGAAAGAGGAACATTTTCACATAGGCATGCGATTTTAAAAGTTGAGGACTCTGAAGAAGAAATATGTCTTTTAAACAATATTAATAATAATCAAGGAAATTTTAATATATACAATTCTCATTTATCTGAATATGGTGTAATGGGTTATGAGTATGGCTATTCCTTAACTAGCCCACAAACACTTTGTATTTGGGAAGCACAATTTGGTGACTTTAGTAATGGTGCACAAATAATGATTGATCAGTACTTATCAGCTGCTGAAGACAAGTGGAAATTACAAAATGGTTTAGTTTTATTGTTACCTCACGGATATGAGGGTCAAGGTGCTGAACATTCATCTGCTAGAATGGAGAGGTATTTACAATTATGTGCAAAAGACAATATGTATGTTGCAAATTGTACTACTCCATCAAACCTATTTCATTTATTAAGACGTCAAATGGTAACAAAATTTAGAAAGCCACTAATAATCTTTACTCCAAAAAGTCTGTTAAGACATCCAAAAGCTGTTTCTAGTGTTAGTGATTTTTCATCTGGAAAATTTTCACCATTAATAGAAATTAGTAAAATTGAAAACTCAAAAATAGAACGACTTGTATTTTGCTCTGGAAAATTTTATTATGATCTAAATGATCACATGGAAAAAAATAATATACAAAATACTATTCTTGTAAGACTAGAACAATTGTTTCCATTACCAATAGTTGAGATTAATGATGTCCTGGAAAAATATTCAAATGCTAATGATATTGTTTGGGCCCAGGAAGAACCTAGAAACATGGGTGCTTGGAGTCACTTATTATTGCATTCAGACAAGTTTAGAGATTTTAGAGTTGCATCGAGAAGGTTTTATAGTTCTCCATCTGCAGGAAGCAGTACTAGATCAAAGAGACGACATAATGAAGTTATTCAATATGTTTTTGATAAAACTAAGTCTAATAATTAGAAAAAAAAAATTATTATATTTGTAATGATTTGAGGATAGATTTGACTGATTGCTCCCTCATAAAAAAAATGCTAAAACAGAAATGAAACATCTCACTTATACACTATTCCTTAATTCTTATTAAATGAATAAATTCAATGTATCCTACGTTGTAATAATATGTTTAATTTTATTTGCTTCTTTCTCAAGAATTATTCCTCATATGCCAAATTTTACTCCATTAGGTGCTATGGCTTTATTTGGAGGGGCCTATTTGAAAAATAAATATCATGCTTTTTTAATTCCTATAATTTCTTTGTGGTTAAGTGATTTAATTTTAAATAATTTTATCTATTCTTTTTACTCTGATTTTACATGGTTTTACCCTGGTTTTATTTGGCAATATGCTTCATTTATTTTAATAATAATTATTGGCTATTTATTTCTTAAAAAATTAAATTTTAAAAATCTGTTTATTACTACTATTGGGTCTAGTTTATTGTTTTTTATTATAACCAATTTTGGAGTTTGGATCTCTGGAACAATGTATACTTTAGATTTAAATGGTCTAATTGCATGTTATGTTATGGCCTTGCCATTCTACAAAGGAACTCTTTTAGGTTTTATGTGTTATTCTACATTTTTATTTGGGGTTTTGGAATTTTCAAAATCCAAATTTCAAACATTAAACAATTAGAATTTTTATGACTAATATTTATGATATTTTAAAAGAAAGAATTTTAGTTCTTGACGGGGCAATGGGAACTATGATTCAAGAATATAAATTTTCAGAATCTGACTACAGAGGAATTCGTTTTAAAGATCACCCAACTACTGTAAAAGGAAATAATGATTTGCTATCATTGACTCAACCAGATGCTATAAAAACCATTCATGAAAAATATTTAGAAGCAGGAGCTGATATTATCGAAACAAATACATTTTCTTCAACTATTATAGGAATGGCAGATTACAATATGGAATCTTTAGTTTATGATATTAATTTTGAGTCTGCTAAAATTGCAAAAGAGGCTGCTTTAAAATACTCAGATTTAACTCCAAATAAACCCAGATTTGTAGCTGGTTCAATTGGTCCCACAAATAGAACTGCAAGCATGTCACCTGATGTAAACGATCCTGGCTACAGAGCAGTTACATTTGATGATTTAGTTGTTGCATATTCAGAACAAATTAATGCATTAATTGATGGAGGAGTTGATATATTGCTTATTGAGACAATTTTCGATACTTTAAATGCTAAAGCGGCTTTATTCGCTGTGGATTCTATCCTAGATAAAAGAAATATTTCAGTTCCTATTATGATTAGTGGAACAATTACTGATGCTAGTGGAAGAACTTTATCTGGTCAAACTGTTGAAGCCTTTGTCACTTCACTATCACACATACCGCTACTTAGTATTGGGTTAAATTGTGCTCTTGGTGCAGATTTACTTTTACCCTACTTAAAAAGATTAAGTAAAGTAACAGAGTTTTATACCTCAGCTTTTCCTAACGCAGGGCTTCCAAATGCTTTTGGAGAATACGATCAAACTGCAGAAGAAATGAGAGATTTAATTAGAGAATATTTAGAATCTAAGTCTGTTAACATAATTGGAGGATGTTGTGGAACAACTCCTAATTATATAAAATTAATTGCTGAAGAAGCAAGTAAGTTTAAGCCTAGAAATTTAAATTAAAAATGTCAAAAAATAAAAATCTTGTACTTTCTGGATTGGAACCATTGGTTATTTCTAAAGAATCTAATTTTGTAAACGTTGGAGAAAGAACAAACGTTACAGGTTCAAAAAAGTTTTTGAGATTAATTGAAGAAGATAAATATTCAGAGGCTTTGGAAGTTGCAAGAGATCAAGTTGAGGGAGGAGCTCAAATCATTGACATAAATATGGATGAAGGAATGATTGATGGAGTTGAAGCTATGACAAAATTTTTAAACCTAATAGCCTCTGAACCTGATATCTCAAGAGTTCCAATTATGATTGATAGTTCAAAATGGGAAATTATTGAAGCTGGATTAAAAACCGTTCAAGGCAAGTGTGTTGTGAATTCAATAAGTCTAAAAGAAGGGGAGGAAGAATTTGTATCCCATGCCAAATTAATTAAGAGATATGGAGCAGCAGTAATCGTAATGGCTTTTGATGAAATAGGACAAGCTGATAATTTAGATAGACGAATAGAAATTTGTAAAAGATCCTATGACATTCTAGTAAGTAAAGTGAAATTTAATCCACAGGACATAATTTTTGATCCTAATATCTTTCCTGTTGCTACTGGAATGGAGGAACACAAAAAAAATGCGTTAGACTTTTTTTTAGCTACAAAATGGATCAGAACTAATTTGCCTTATGCAAGTGTAAGCGGTGGGGTTAGCAACGTTTCATTTTCATTTAGAGGAAACAATACTGTTAGAGAAGCAATGCACTCTGCCTTTTTATACCATGCTATTAATCATGGCATGAATATGGGGATAGTCAACCCTAACATGTTAGAAATTTATGATGAAATACCCAAAGATCTTCTTGAACATGTTGAAGATGTTTTATTAGATAGGAGAGATGACGCAACTGAAAGATTATTAGGCTTTGCAGAAAGTGTAATTGGAGATAAAAAAGAAAAAAAGACTTCAAAAAATGAATGGCGTAATTTAGAGCTTCAAGAAAGAATTTCATATTCGCTAATAAATGGAAAAGACGAATTTGTTGAGGAAGATGTTGAATTAGCAAGACAAAGTGTTGACAAACCCATAATGGTAATTGAGGGTCATTTAATGAATGGAATGAATATAGTTGGAGATCTATTTGGAGCAGGTAAAATGTTCCTTCCACAAGTTGTAAAGTCTGCTAGAGTTATGAAAAAAGCCGTTGCCTATTTACTTCCATATATTGAAGCTTCTAAAACAGATGATTCTAGTAACTCGGCTGGAAAAATTTTAATGGCTACTGTTAAAGGAGATGTTCATGATATTGGAAAAAATATTGTTGGAGTAGTTTTAGCTTGTAATAATTTTGAAATCATTGATTTAGGGGTTATGGTCCCCCCTGAAAAAATAATAAAAACTGCAGTGGAAGAAAATGTTGATATTATTGGACTTTCTGGGTTAATAACCCCCTCTCTTGATGAAATGGTTTTTTTAGCCAAAGAATTAAATAGATTAAAATTAAATATTCCACTTTTGATTGGAGGAGCTACTACATCAAAAGCTCATACAGCTGTAAAAATATTCCCTGAAATAAATTCTCCTGTTGTTCATGTTAATGATGCTTCAAGAGCAGTTGGAGTAGCTAGTAATTTAATTAGCAAAGATTTAAAAGAGGATTATTGGAATGGAATTAAAAAGGATTACACAGAATTTAGAGAAAGATTTTTAAATAAAAAGAGTGAAAAACGATATGTTGATTATGATTTTGCACAGACAAATAAATTAAAAATCAATTTTGAAGAGGAAAAACCTTTTAAGCCAAAAGAGTTAGGTGTTCAGATAATAGATGATATTTCATTAGAAGAGTTAGTACCTTATATTGATTGGTCACCTTTTTTTAATTCATGGGGTCTTCATGGTAAATACCCAGATATTTTTAATTATGAGTTAACTGGAAAACAAGCAAAAGAATTATTTGATGACGGACAGAAAATGTTAAATAAAATATTAAAAGAAAAATCTTTAACAGCCAAAGCTATTTTTGGATTATTTCCAGCAAACTCAGTTGGAGATGATATTGAAGTTTACAGTTCAGATAAATCAAAAATTTTAACCAAATTTTTAACACTAAGACAGCAGTTAAAAAAGAAAGAAGGAGAGCCAAATATTGCTCTTTCTGATTTTATAGCTCCAAAAGAATCTGAAATTGAAGATTATATTGGATGTTTTTGCGTTAGTACCGGATTTGGATCAGATGAGCTTGCTAAAGAATATGAAGACAAAATTGATGATTATAGTTCGATAATGGTAAAAGCCTTGGCTGACAGGTTAGCAGAAGCTTATGCTGAATATTTGCACAGATTGGTTAGAACAAAAAAATGGGGATATAATCAAAATGAAAAATTAGATAATAACGAACTTATTAAAGAATCATATCAAGGAATAAGGCCTGCTCCTGGATATCCAGCATGTCCGGATCATTTAGAAAAAACATCCATTTGGAAATTATTAAATGTAGAAGAAGCTATAGGAGTCAAACTAACAGAAAGTCTAGCAATGTGGCCAGCTTCTTCTGTTTCAGGATACTATTTTGCTTCTAATAAATCTAAATATTTTGGTTTAGGTAATATAAATCAGGATCAATTAGTAGATTATGCAGAAAGAAGAAATATTTCAGTCGAAAAAGCCCAAAAATGGTTATCTCCAAATTTAAACTAAGTTAAAAATGAAAATAACAGACCATATAAAAAAAGCAAAAGGAAAAACTCAGTTTACCTTCGAAATACTACCGCCTGTTAAGGGACACAGCATAAATACAATTTTTGAAAATATTGATCCATTAATGGAATTTAATCCTCCTTTTATTGATGTCACTTATCACAGGGAAGAATATGTTTATAATGATTTAGGTAATGGGCTTTTACAAAAAAAAGTAGTTAGAAAAAGACCTGGCACTGTTGGGATATGTGCTGCTCTTCAAAACAAATATAATGTTGATGCTGTTCCACATATACTTTGTGGAGGGTTTTCTAAGGAAGTAACAGAAAATTTATTAATTGATTTAGATTTTTTAGGTATTAATAATGTTGTAGCATTGAGAGGAGATGCTGTAAAATCTGAAACCTATTTTAGTCCAAATAAAGAAGGGCATGCTTATGCCAGTCAATTGGTAAATCAAATTTCAGATTTAAATAATGGAAAATACTTAGAGGAATTAGAAATATCATCAAAAACAGATTTTTGCATTGGAGTGGCTGGATATCCTGAAAAACACATGGAAGCTCCTAGCATTGAAAGTGATATTCATTTTTTGAAAGAGAAAATTAAATTAGGTGCAGACTATATTGTAACCCAGATGTTTTTTGATAACTCAAAGTTTTTTGAGTTTAAAGAAATGTGTAAGAAAAAAGGAATTAATGTGCCTATTATTCCAGGTTTAAAACCAATTTCAACAAAAAAACAACTTAATATTCTACCTCACAGATTTCATTGTGATTTACCAGAAGCTTTGATTAAAGAAATTATAAAATGTAAAGACAATTCACAGGTTAAACAGGTTGGAATTGAGTGGTGTATTGAGCAAAGCAAGGAGCTTAAAAATCATGGAGTTCCTTTTTTACATTATTACTCAATGGGAAAAGCATTAAATATTAAAAAAATTGCATCAAAAGTTTTTTAATATTTTATGAATATACTTTAAGAAAAAATTACTTAAATATTAATAATAAAACTATTTTTGCAAACGAAAAAGCAATGAAATTAAAATAAAAAAATGAGTTATTTATTTACATCTGAATCTGTTAGCGAGGGACATCCAGATAAAGTAGCAGACCAAATTAGTGACGCACTTATCGACAATTTTTTAGCTTTTGACCCTAACTCTAAAGTAGCCTGCGAAACTTTAGTTACCACAGGGCAAGTTGTTCTTGCGGGAGAAGTAAAATCTAATACATATTTAGATGTTCAAATTATTTCAAGAGATGTAATAAATAAAATTGGCTATAATAAAAGCGAATACATGTTTGACGGTAATTCATGTGGCGTTTTTTCTGCTATTCATGAACAATCTTCAGATATAAACCAGGGTGTAGAAAGAAAAAATCCAGAAGATCAAGGTGCTGGCGACCAGGGTATGATGTTTGGATATGCTTGTAATGAGACAGAAGATTATATGCCTTTAGCATTGGACTTATCTCACAAAATATTAATTGAATTAGCAGATTTAAGAAGAGAAAATAATGAAATAACATACTTAAGACCGGATTCCAAATCACAAGTAACCCTACAATATTCTGAGGATAACAAGCCTGAAAAAATTGTTGCTATTGTAGTTTCCACGCAACACGATGACTTTGATAATGAAGACAATATGCTATCTAAAATTAAGTTAGACATAACCTCAATATTGATTCCAAGACTACTAAAAAGGTATCCTGAATACCATAAATATTTCAATGATGATATTGAATATCATATAAATCCTACGGGAATTTTTGTTATTGGTGGTCCTCATGGTGATACCGGTTTGACTGGAAGAAAAATTATAGTTGACACCTATGGAGGCAAAGGTGCACATGGAGGAGGGGCTTTCTCAGGAAAAGATCCTAGTAAAGTCGACAGGAGTGCTGCTTATGCTACTAGACATATTGCCAAGAATTTAGTTGCAGCAGGAGTTGCTGATGAGTGTTTAGTTCAAGTCAGTTATGCTATTGGAGTAGCAAAACCTATGGGAATATTTCTTAACACTTTTGGAACTTCTAAAATATCTTTAAGTGATAGTGAATTAGCTAAAGTGGTTGAAGAAATTTTTGATATGCGTCCATATTTTATCGAAAAAAGATTAAAATTAAGAAACCCAATATATACTGAAACAGCTGCATATGGGCATATGGGCAGAAAACCTGAATTAGTTACCAAAACTTTCAATTCACCAAGTGGAGAATCTAAAACTTTAGAAGTTGAATTATTTACTTGGGAAAAATTAGATATGATAGGTAAAATTAAATCAAAACTTAAATTATAATAGATGAGTAATACACAATATGTTCCCTACAAAGTAAAAGATATTTCTTTGGCTGAATGGGGAAGAAAAGAAATTAGACTAGCTGAGGCAGAGATGCCAGGGCTTATGGCTTTGAGAGAAGAGTATGGAGAGACAAAACCATTAAAAGGTTCTAGAATTGCAGGTTGTCTACACATGACCATTCAAACAGCAGTTCTAATTGAAACTTTAGTTGAATTAGGAGCTGATGTAAGCTGGAGTTCATGTAATATTTTTTCAACTCAGGATCATGCAGCTGCCGCAATTGCAGCGGCAGGAATTCCTGTTTATGCTTGGAAAGGTATGAATGAAGAAGAATTTGAATGGTGTATTGAACAAACCGTTTTTTTTGGTGAAAATAAAGAACCACTTAACATGATATTAGATGATGGTGGAGATTTAACCAATTTAGTACTAGATCACTATCCTGAATTAGTTTCTGGTGTCAAGGGTCTTTCGGAAGAAACAACTACTGGAGTTCACAGATTATACGAAAGAGTTAAAAACGGAACTCTACCATTGCCTGCAATTAATGTTAATGATTCTGTCACTAAATCTAAATTTGATAATAAGTATGGATGTCAAGAAAGTGCAGTTGATGCTGTTAGAAGAGCTACTGATATTATGATGGCCGGTAAAAGAGTTGTAGTTGCAGGATATGGAGATGTTGGTAAGGGGACTGTTGCTTCTTTTTCTGGAGCAGGTGCTATAGTAACAGTTGTTGAAATTGATCCAATTTGTGCTCTACAAGCATCAATGGATGGTCATGAGGTTAAAAAAATGAAAACAGTAATTGGAAATGCTGATATAATTGTAACTGCAACTGGAAATAAAGACATACTAAAAGAAGAACACTTCAGATTAATGAAGGATAAAGCAATAGTTTGTAATATTGGTCATTTTGATAATGAAATTGATATGGCTTGGCTAAACGATAATTATGGGCACACGAAAGATGAAATTAAACCTCAAGTAGATATTTATAACATTGAAGGTAAAGATGTTATTGTTTTAGCTGAAGGAAGATTGGTTAATTTAGGTTGTGCTACAGGTCATCCTAGTTTTGTAATGAGTAATTCATTTACTAATCAAACATTAGCTCAATTAGAGCTTTGGTTAAATTCTGATTCTTATGAAAACAAAGTATATATGCTTCCAAAACATTTAGATGAAAAAGTTGCTAAATTACATTTAAAGAGGTTGGGTGTTGAATTAGAAGAGTTAAATAAAGAACAAGCCGATTATATTGGAGTTAAAGTTGATGGTCCTTATAAGCCTGAATATTATAGATATTAATTTTGTAATTTAATACTAAATTATAGAGATATGATCTTAGAAATGAAAGTACCATCACCTGGCGAGTCTATTTCAGAAGTTGAAATAGCAGAATGGCTAGTAAAGGATGGCGATTACGTTGAAAAAGATCAAACCATTGCAGAAGTAGATTCTGACAAAGCAACTTTAGACCTTCCAGCCGAAGAAAGTGGAGTTATTACTTTAAAAGCTGAAGAAGGAGATGCTGTTGCTGTTGGTCAAGTAGTTTGTTTAATTGATACAGATGCCAAAGTTCCTAAAATAAGTGTAGTAAAAAAAGAAGTTAAGCAAGTTGAGGTTATTAAATCAATTGGAAAGCCTAAGGAAATTGTTTCAGAAAATAATTTTGCTTCAGGATCACCATCTCCAGCTGCTTCTAAAATCTTAACGGAAAAAAATATACCCTTATCCTCTGTGAGTGGTTCAGGAAGAGGTGGTAGAATTACTAAAGATGATGCTCTTAAAGCACTTCCAAAGGTTGATTTAAATGCTATTGTAAAGGATAGAAATATAGAATCTAAGAAACTTTCTATGCTTAGAAGAAAGGTAGCTCAAAGACTTGTAGCTGTTAAAAATCAGACCGCAATGTTAACAACCTTTAATGAGATCAACATGACACCAATTTTTGAGCTTAGAAAAAAGTACAAGGAAGAGTTTAAAGAAAAGCATGGAGTTAGCTTAGGTTTCATGAGTTTTTTTACTAAAGCTACTGTTCAAGCCCTACAAGAATTTCCGGATGTTAATTCAATGATTGATGGAGATCATCAGATAAAGTATGATTTTTTTGATATTAGTATTGCTGTATCCGGCCCTAAAGGACTTATGGTTCCAGTTGTCAGAGATGCACAAGAATTAACGTTTTCAGAAATTGAAAAAGAAATAAAAAGATTAGCTATTAGAGCAAGAGATGGTGAAATTACAGTTGATGAAATGACAGGTGGAACATTCACGATTACCAACGGAGGAGTTTTTGGTTCAATGCTCTCAACTCCTATTATAAACCCTCCTCAGTCTGCAATTCTTGGAATGCACAATATAGTAGAACGTCCTATTGCGGTAAAAGGGAAGGTTGAAGTTCATCCAATTATGTACCTAGCTCTTTCATATGATCACAGAATTATTGATGGTAAAGAATCTGTTGGTTTTTTAGTAAAAATTAAAGAATCTCTTGAAAACCCAATAACTGAACTAATGAGTGGAGATATTAAAAAATCTCTTGAGCTTTAAAAAAAAATTATATTTGCATAAAATATTGAATATATGTTAAAAAAATTAGTCTTTGTTGTAGCACTATTTGTTGGCTTTAATTCATATGGACAGGATATAAATGAACTTAGAAAAAAAGCTTCAAATAGTTCTGACTCAGAAATTATTGTTTTTATTCAAAAAGCAAAAAATCAAGGGCTTTCTTTAGTTGATGCTGAAAAACAACTTGTTCTAATTGGCGGAAAAGCTAAAGAAATAAAAAAACTCAGAAATTTATGGAACAAGAAACTTCCAAAATCAGACTTTGAATTTCTAACTGATTCTGATGAAATTAAATCTAAGTTTGGAGAAACTGACGGATTTTCCAAAGATTCACTTGATATTAAAGATGAAGTTGAAGAAATTAAAAGATTTGGATCTGATTTTTTTAAAAATAAAAATATTACAGAATCTCCTCAACTGTTTGTAGCCACACCAAGTGACTATAGATTAGGGCCTGGGGATGAACTAATCGTTAATTTATTTGGTGCTTCTGAAAACACTTATTCTGTTCAAATTTCTAGAAATGGTAATGTTAAGTTTGATAAATTAGCTCCAATATACCTTTCGGGTTTAAGCATTAGATCTGCTACAAAAAGATTAAAATCAAGGTTATCTAAAATTTACACTGGTTTAAATTCTAGTAATTCTGTAGAAAAAGTTGATTTGGAGCTTAGTCTTCAAAAAGCCAGAACTATAGTTATAAATATTACAGGTCAGGTTGAGGCACCTGGAACATACACCATTTCTGGATTCAGTTCGGTACTAAATGCTTTATATGCTGCTGGAGGTCCAAACGAGGTTGGTACATATAGAGATGTTAAAGTTATACGATCAGGAAAGTTAGTTTACAATGTAGATCTATACGATTATTTTGCAAATGGAATTTACCCAAATATTTATCTAAGAGATCAAGATGTAATTCTTGTTAAACCTTATTTAATACAAACTGAACTTGTAAGTGGATTTAAGCAATTATCATTATTTGAAATGAAAGAAAATGAGACTGTTTCTGATCTTATAAATCTTTCTGGTGGATTAAGTTCCAATGCCTTTAAAAGTTCAATGTTCATTGAGAGGTTTGAGGATTTTACAAAATCAATTTTAGAGATTGATCGTAATGATTTTTCAAAAAGTGTATTTGTTGACGGTGATAAAGTTTCTTTTAAGGAAATCAAAGAAGATAATATCTCAGGTGTTGTTAAGATTGGAGGAGCTGTAAATTTAGAAGGAAATTTCCAATTAGATAACAATAAAAATATAAAAGAGTTAATTAATTCTGCAAAAGGGTTTACTAAAGATAAGCTTGGAATAAATGCAGTTTTGTACAGAAACAAAAATGGATTAGATAACCAATCTGTTTCGTTAAACATCGAAAAAAATTCAGATTTGTTAACTACTCTACAAGAAAATGATAGTCTTTACATACCTTCAACAAAAGACATCTTATTTGATCAATTTATTGAAATTAAGGGTGAGGTTAATTTTCCAAAAGAAATTGATTTTAGATATGGTCTAACCATTACTGATCTTATTATATTTTCAGGAGGTTTAACCCCATATGCTAACAAAAAAGATATTAGAATATTTAGAAACACATCAATTACTGGTGAGGAGGATGAAGTAACTGAAGAAATAATTGTAGAATTAGACGACAATTTAATCCCAGACCAAAATATTATCCTTCAACCAGACGATATAGTTACTGTAAATACTTTTCCTTACAGAACAGAAAATAAGTTTTATCAGGTAAATGGAGAGGTTGCTCTTCCTGGTCTATATTCTATTAAATCAAAAAATTATTCTGTTTATGATGCAATTAAAGAAAATATTGATTTTTTGAATTCAGCATCTGTTGAGGGTATTTCAATTGTAAGAGATTCTATTCGAATTCCTGTAAACGGAATTAAATTGATTTCTCAGGGCTCTAGTTCAAAATATAATTTTGAATTAGTTTCTGGTGATGAAATTAATATTCCACCAAAAAACAATACAGTTGTTATTTCTGGAGAAGTTCAACAAGAAGGAATCATTAATATAGACAAGCCGATTAGTGCTAAAGCGGCAATTGAATCTGTTGGTGGTTTTACAAATAAATCTATTAAAAAAGAGGTTTATGTTGAGTATCAGAATGGATTGAGAAAAGTAACTAAAGGTTTCTTGTTTTTTAGGGTATACCCCAGAGTTTTTCCTGGATCAAAGGTGGTAGTTCCTGAAAGAGATGAAAACAGAGACAAAACATCTGTTGGCGAAATAGTTGGCTATACTACAAGCCTTGTTTCTATAATTGCTCTTATTAAAAGTTTTTAATTATGAATGACAACACTGATGAAATTGATTTAATAGAGCTTTTAAAAAAGATTTATTTAGAAAAGAAATTAATATTAAAAATTTCAGTACTAGCTGCATTATTTGGAGTTGTTTATGCTTTATTTCAGCCCAATAAGTTCACTTCTTCAACAACCTTCATTCCTCAGTTAAGTTCAGGTGTTAAAACAGGAGGATCATCATTAAGTGGACTAGCTTCATTAGCTGGAATTAATATTGGAAGCATGGAAAGTTCCTCTGAATTTCCGCCAACTTTATATCCACAAGTTGTAAATGGAGTTCCATTTAAAGTTGAATTATTATCTAGCGAGATCACATTTAATAATGAATTAGTTGCAGTTAAAGATTATTTTTTAGAAAACAAATCTTCTTATAATATTTTAGGAACTATTAAAAAATATACGATTGGATTACCATCATTAATTTTAAGTTCATTTAAAGATCAAAAAGAATATACAAATGAATCCAAAATTTATTCAATTAACGAGGAGGATAAAAATTTATTTCAAATTCTTGAAAATAACTTGTCACTTTCTATAAATGAAAAAGAAGGTTTTATCACTATATCTTATACTGATTCCAATAAAAATATTGCAGCCCAAATTACACAAGTTTCTCAAAATTTACTTCAGGAAAAGATAATTGAATTTAAAAATAAATCCTCCAAAGAAATGCTTGACTTTGCTTTGAAACAATATTTTGACAAAAAAGAGTCTTATGAAAAACTGCAAGATGAAAGAGCAGTTTTTGTTGATAAAAACATTAATATTTCCAGTTCATTATTTCAAAATAAATTAAGTAGACTTGAGAGTGAGGTGAATATATCAGAATCAATAGTTCAGCAATTAGCATCTCAAGTAGAACAAGCTAAGCTTCAGGTCAATAAAGACACACCCGTATTTACAACTATTAAGCCAGTGACAATTCCTTTTGATAGAAGTGCACCTAAAAGAAGTTTAATTGTGATTATGTTTGCTTTTTTAGGATTAGTTTTGTCAACTGGATATGTTTTAGTCAAAGAGCCCGTAAGTGACATCATCAAATCTATAAAATCATAGTTTCAGATAAAGTTTATTTGATTTGTAATCTAAGATTGCTTCAGATTTTTTTAAAACGTCTGCTCCAATAATTCCAGAAACAGAATTAATTTTTTTTTCATTAAGCGCATGATTAATGTGACTCATATCGAAAGTTATGAGATTTATTTTGTTTTCCCACTTTCCAATTTGAATTGTATTGTTTTTAGAGATTTTGGTATTATTTATTTCGCTTGTTGCACTAGAAGCTTTTTCTGTAGTTTCTTTTGAAATAATATTAAAGTTTTTTTCTAAACTTATACAAATGCAAGAGCTAGATGCTCCAGTATCTAAAATAAATCTTCCGCTTTTTCCATTAATTGTAGCAGTTAATGAATAATGTTTAGTTTTTAAAAAATTTAGTTTTACAGATATATACCCAGAATCTTTTAAAAATTTATTCAACGTTAATGACATAGTTTAAAATTAGTCTAAAATATTAACTTTGAAACGTGAAAATAATAGATACACATACTCACCTTTACTTAGATCAGTTTAAAGAAGATATAGTTGATGTAATAGTTAGAGCCAAAGAAAGTGGTGTTCAAAAATTTATTTTTCCTGCTATTGACTCATCTCATTTTGATGACATGCACGATTTAAAAAATAAGTATCCTGGTAGTATTTATTTAATGTCAGGACTTCATCCAACTGATGTTAAAGAAAATTATAAAGATGAGCTCGATTTTGTAGTAAACACTTTAAAAACAAACAATTACGTAGCTATTGGAGAAATTGGAATTGACCTATATTGGGAAAAATCTTTTTTAAAACAACAACAAGATGCTTTTAAGTTTCAAATAAGATTAGCAATTAAATATGATCTTCCAATTGTAATCCATTGTAGGGAGGCTTTCAATGAAATCTTTGAAGTTTTAGACAAAGAAAATTGTGATAAATTAAGGGGAGTGTTCCACTGTTTTACAGGAACATTTGAAGAGGCTCAAAGAGCGATCAATTTAGGTTTTGTTCTAGGAATAGGAGGAGTAGTGACTTTTAAAAATGGAGGAATAGATAAATTTTTAAACAAAATAGATTTAAAAAATATAGTACTGGAAACAGACTCACCCTATTTGGCTCCTGTTCCATTCAGAGGAAAACGAAATGAATCCTCTTACATAATATATGTCCTGGAAAAACTTTCAGAAATCTATGGAATCTCAAAAGAAAAAATTGCAGAGATTACATCAAAAAATGCAGAAAAAGTATTTAGACTTTAACATTTAATACTATTTTTAAGGACTTTAAAAGAGAGGTGGCCGAGCGGTTTAAGGCGCACGCCTGGAAAGTGTGTATACGCCAAAAGCGTATCGAGGGTTCGAATCCCTTCCTCTCTGCAATTTTTCAAATACATTCAACTTAGAATGTGTTTTCCTCATATGTGAATTACAATAGTTTATCTAAAACATTATTTTTATTACAACATTTTATATATATTTAACAACTTTAAAAATTAACTACAAGAATAAAAATATTTAGTAATGAAAAAATTATTA
>Ga0228662_1000640_pt1 | contig 16562 bp, 20 predicted proteins | sample 76DmetaG_FD_183173 | JGI IMG/M metagenome (GOLD analysis project Ga0228662, IMG submission 183173) | Seawater microbial communities from Monterey Bay, California, United States - 76D | ecosystem: Environmental > Aquatic > Marine > Coastal | place: USA: California | collected 2016-11-10
GAATAGCAGTGAGGCATTCATTACTCCAATGCATGTAGAGCGGGTTCAAAAATCGATCTTACAATGACAGAAAAGCGTTCATTGTGGGATTCTTTTAAATCAATCAAGAAAAGCTACTTACTTTATATTGGTATTTTAATTGGATTCATCATTTGGATGTTGTTTTTAGACACCCATTCGTGGAGAATTCATTCAGAATTGAATGATGAAATAAATCAATTAGAACTGGAAAAAGAAGCCTTGACAAAGGTAATTGCCAAAGATAAAAACACCATAAAACAGTTACAAAATGAAGACAGTTTAGAACGTTTTGCACGAGAACAATATGGTCACAAAAAGAAAAATGAAACCATTTTTATCATTAAACCTTCTGATACATTAATCAAAAATTAAACTGAAAAATCTTCTTGTTAGTTTTAACAAAACAATTGGAGCCCTGAATCTTTTTTAAGCGATTAAATAATTGTATTTTTAGAGGCTCATAATATAAATTAATGGGTAAAATTATTGCTGTTGCGAATCAAAAAGGAGGGGTAGGAAAAACGACTACGGCCGTCAATCTAGCTGCTGCCTTAGGCGTTCTTGAAAAAAAGATTTTGCTGATTGACGCAGACCCACAGGCCAATGCAACTTCAGGCTTGGGTATTGACGTGAACAAAGCTACCTATGGAACCTATCAACTGCTGGAACATAGTATTGAAGTGTCCGATGCTATCATTAAAACCAATAGCCCCAATCTTGATTTAATCCCTTCCCATATTGATCTAGTGGCTTCAGAAATCGAGTTGGTCAATCAAGAAGCAAGAGAATACATGCTTAAAAAAGCATTGGAAGAAATAAAAAATAACTACGATTATATTTTAATCGATTGCGCTCCTTCATTAGGTTTAATTACCCTAAACGCTCTAGTTGCGGCAGATGCAGTAATCATTCCTATTCAGTGTGAATATTTTGCACTAGAAGGACTCGGTAAACTTTTAAATACCATCAAAAGTGTACAAAAACTTCACAATAGAGATTTAGATATTGAAGGTCTTTTATTAACGATGTATGATACTCGCTTGCGATTATCAAATCAAGTGGTGGAAGAGGTTAAAAAACATTTTGGTAAAATGGTATTCAAAACCATCATTCAAAGAAATATCAGACTGAGTGAAGCTCCAAGTTTTGGAGAGGATATCATTACCTATGATGCCTCCAGTAGAGGGGCGAAAAGTTATCTTTCTTTGGGAAGTGAAATTTTAAAACGGAATAAATAAGAATCATGGCAAAATCTAACCGTAAACCCGCTTTAGGTAGAGGACTTTCAGCTTTATTAAACGATTCTGAAAATGCAATTGAATCAGTACATGATAAAAACGCCGATCAGGTCATTGGAAACATTATTGACTTACCCATTGATAAGATTAGTGCGAATCCATTCCAGCCCAGAACGCATTTTAATGATGAAGCCCTCAAAGAATTAAGCACATCTATATTAGAATTGGGAATTATTCAACCCGTTACTGTTCGAAAAATTAAAGAGGGAAACTTTGAGTTAGTTTCGGGGGAACGACGCTACAAAGCTTCAAAAATGGCTGGTCTCAGGAGCATTCCTGCATATGTTCGCCTTGCCAACGATCAGGAATCATTAGAAATGGCGCTGGTAGAAAACATTCAAAGAGAAGACTTAGATCCTATTGAGATTGGTCTTTCCTACCGACGTTTGATGGAGGAAATCAATCTCACCCAAGATCAGCTAAGTGAACGTGTGGGTAAAAAACGATCAACCATTACAAATTACATGCGCTTACTCAAGTTGGATCCTATAATTCAAACAGGGATACGTGATGGATTTATCAGCATGGGGCATGGAAGGGCGTTAGTTAATACTGAAGACCCAAAGACGCAATTAAATCTGTATAAGCAAATTGTAAAAAAGGGGCTTTCCGTTAGAGCTACAGAAAGTTTAGTTAGGAATTCTAAAAAAATAAAAACATCCACCACAAGCTATCAAGCTCCCTTTATTTCTCAAGCGGCAGCTGAACTAGAAACCTTATTTGAGACCCCTGTATCGGCTTCCGCAAACAGTCATGGAAAAGGGGTGCTCAAAATAAGTTTTGAATCACAAGAACAATTACAACGCATTCTCAATAAAGTTAAAAAGTGAAACTTAAAACTCTTTTAATATTTTGTTTTATTGCTGGCTCCTTTTCTGTTTACGCCCAAGAAAAAGAGACTAAAAAAGCACCTAAAACTGAAAAAAAGAGAAAAGTTAAAAAAGCCAAAAAAGCCAAAGAGGAGGAAAACACTTTTGCGGTCCCTGATTCTGTTGGAGTACAAAAAAACTATTCTACCAGAATCCAACGTTTAATTGCCGATCCACTCACTCCTTCTAGGGCCGCATTTTATTCTGCCATTGTCCCAGGCTTAGGACAAGCCTTCATAGGAAAAGGATGGAAAGTTCCCATAGTTTATGCTGCTATAGGAGCCTCTCTATATTATTATGATGTTAATAATAAAGAAATGAATAAATACAGGACAGCATACAAACGAAGGTTGAATGGCTTTTTTGATGATGAATTTTTAGAAACTGATATTCCCATTACAACAGAACAATTGCTGTTAGGAATGGACTTTCATAAAAACTATCGTGATATTGCAATCATACTTGCTGCCGCTGCCTATATGCTAAATATTCTTGATGCTAATGTTAGCGCACATCTATTACAATTTAATGTAAATGATGATTTGAGTGTGGCTCCAAACTTTATTTTTGACACCGAACAAACAGGAATTCGTGTGGCACTAAAATTTTAAAAAAACTACAATGAAAATTGCATTATTAGGATATGGAAGAATGGGGCAAACCATTGAAAAGTTCGCTAAAGAAAGAAATCATGAAATTGCGTTCATTTTAGATAAAGACAAAGAAGAAGGTTTACTTGCTCAAGTAGATGTAGCTATTAACTTCAGTATTCCAGAAGCTGCAGTAAATAATATCAAACTTGCATTAGAGCATGAGATACCGGTTGTTTGTGGAACTACGGGTTGGTTAGAGCATTATGATGAAATCACTGCTTTTTGTAAAAATCAAAATACTGCCTTTTTATATGCCTCCAACTTTAGTATCGGAGTAAATTTATTCTTCAAAATGAATCATCTAACGGCAAAACTGATGAAACCACACGCTAATGAATACAAGGCAAGTATGCAGGAAATTCATCATGTACACAAACTAGACGCTCCTAGTGGAACGGCCATTACCTTGGCGGATGCGCTATTAGAAACTGGACATAATAACGCTTGGGAACTAGATGGAAATAGCGATGATAAGCTCAACATCGAATCTGTAAGAGAAGGAGAAGTGCCAGGTACGCATTCGGTAACCTATCGCTCTCAAGTTGATCAAATCAGCTTGAAACACGAAGCTTTTAGCCGAGATGGATTTGCATTGGGAGCCGTAATTGCAGCTGAATGGATTTTAAATAAAAAAGGAGTCTTCAGCATGCAGGATGTTCTAAATATTTCTTAATTCCAAGGCGTATATATCAGATACCCTTATCTTTGAAAAAATATAAAAAATGACTTTAACACAGTGGATTCTTTTTACGCTAATCATACAAGTTGTACACTTTTTAGGCACCTGGAAACTGTATAAAGCTGCTGGATATCAAGCATGGCAAGCTGCAGTTCCCGTATATAACGCGGTAATTTTAATGAAAATCATCAAACGACCCGTTTGGTGGGTAATTTTACTTTTCATCCCTACCATCAATTTAATTCTCTTTGCCATCATTTGGGTTGAAACCCTTCGTAGTTTTGGAAAAGATTCGGCAAAAGATACACTTTTAGGTCTGATTACTCTTGGACTGTATATTTACACAGTCAATTATAGCGACAACCCCAAACACCTTCCAGAACGCAGCTTAAAACTAAAAACAAGTTTCGGTGAAACCGTAAGCTCAATCATATTTGCCATTGTTGCTGCCACTATAGTACACAATTATATCATTCAACCCTATATCATACCTACAGGTTCGTTAGAAAAATCTTTATTGATTGGGGATTTTTTATTTGTAAGTAAATTTCATTACGGTGCAAGAGCGCCAATGACTGCAGTATCTTTTCCCATGGTACATGATACCCTTCCAGTCTTAAAAATAAAATCCTATTTAAAAAAACCGCAACTCCCCTATTTTAGACTCCCTACATTACAGAAAATTAAACGGAATGATATTGTGGTTTTTAGTTGGCCAGCAGATACCGTCCGACAATTTTTTGTTAGAGAAAAACGAGTAGATAAGCCCATTGACAAGAAATCAAATTACGTAAAGCGCTGCGTAGGTATTCCCGGAGATACATTAGAGATTATTGATGGATTTATTCATACAAATGGCATTAAAAATATTCTTCCTGAGCGAGCCGAAGTACAATACACCTTCAACGCTCATGCAAAAAAAGGGGTTTCCTCAAGAAAGTTATTAGCTGAGGGTTTTGAAGATTTTAATAGAACCTACAGAATCGAAAATATTACTGAAAGTAGTTATCAACAACTCATCCCCTTCATCATTGGAAGAAGAGGAAACACCGTTGAAGACTTTTCTGTGATTACTGAATCAAAAGGCCTACCAACTGAATTAATCCGTAAGCTTGGTCTCAGAGTAAGTGAAACCCTCGAAATCAATAAACAATTAACCCTCACTCTTGAAGAGGCAGAAAAGCTTCAAAAGGTCACATGGATAGATAGTGTAAAGCAACGAATCAATTCGATTAAAGTCCCCAACGAGAGTTTCTTTCCAAATAAAATTCCTTACGATTGGAATGAAGATAATTTTGGACCTTTATTAATTCCCAAAAAAGAAATGACTATTTCTTTAACCCGACAAAATCTTCCCTTGTACAAAAAAATCATTCAAGAGTATGAAGGAAATCAATTAGAACTTACACCTTCAGCAATCAAAATCAATGGGGAAGCAGTAAATCAATATACCTTTAAAAAGGATTATTACTGGATGATGGGAGATAATCGTCACAAGTCAGAAGACAGCCGCTATTGGGGTTTTGTTCCAGACGATCATATAGTGGGTAAACCGGTATTCATTTGGTTCAGTATCAAGGGTATTAATGATGGAATCAAAAATTGGAGTATTCGCTGGGATCGCGTTTTCACTACTGTGGATGGTCCAGGTGAACGACGATCCTATTTCCCTTATTTCTTAGTTTTGGTGGTTCTTTGGCAAGGGTATGTTTTTTATAAAAAACGCAAAGTTAAATCGTAATGATTCGTGCTGTAATTTGTCCAGCATATCTTCCCAATATTGCTTATTTTGCTTTTCTAAGTCAACAAGAAAAATGTTATTTCGCCTATGACACGCACTACCAAAAGCAAACTTATAGAAACCGAACCGAAATTTATGGTGCCAATGGAAAACTACATTTAATTATTCCTATCCTTCATAAAAAACAACCTCATCAATTAGAAAAAGAAGTGGAAATAAGCTTTGAGGTTAACTGGCAAAAAGAACATTGGAAATCTATTTGCTCAGCCTATAGGTCTTCACCCTATTTTGAATACTATGAAGAAGATTTAGCTCCTTTTTTTGATGAAAAAATCACCTCTCTTTTTGACTATAATCTTAAGCTAATCGAAAAGATGATGTGGATTTTAGAGCTACCATTTACTCATGAAAACGTCCCCTTTAGTAGAGAAAATGACTTGAGATTAGATGAACTGATTCAAGCCAAAAAAAGACCTATAATTGACCAGGAACCTTACCTTCAAGTATTTCAGGAAAAAGTAGGGTTTCTACCAAATTTAAGCATCCTTGATGCGCTCTTTAACTTAGGCCCTAATTGTTCATTTTACATTAAAAATGCAAAGCATCCCATTGGTTAAGGCCACTGAATTAAAGCAGAAATAGGTTTATGATCAGAAAGTTTGACACGATGCGTTTTATAGGATAAAACATTTAATTTTGGACTGGTCAAGATAAAATCAATTCGCAATGGAAAGTAGAGAAAGTCATACGTTGCTCCAAACCCCTCCCCTCTTTCAAGAAAAGCATCTTGACGGCCCTGCTTCAAATTCAAATAACTTTTTGAAAAAGCATTATTATTTAAATCGGTGCAAATAATTTCTGGGTAATCATGTCGATTTTTAATTGCATTAAATTGTACCACCTGCTCTTTTTGAATATGAGATACCTCCTTAATTTTAACTCGTAATTTTTGAGAATATTCAGCAGCAATCAAGGTGTCCTTAGAATCAATTCGCATAGACTCAAAATGTACATTATATAAACGAAGTGTATCTTTCTTCCATAAAAAATCAGCATACATCCCTCCATTAGTTGATGCTTCAAAAGAAATAGAATTTGAATTAAAAAGAGGAAATTTAGATATAATACAAGACCCAATTTGCCCTCGACTAACATAAGGTTTAAAAATTTTGTAGGGGTAGTCCTTAAAGTCTGGTGCTTCCTTTTGTGCATACTCTTGAAAACAAACAATATCGGGCTGTACTTCATTGATAAAATTTTCAATTTTATCCGGAATATTAGATGCATCAATCCATTTAAATCGATTAAAAGACCGAACATTATAGCTCATCACTGAAATCCCACTTTCAATTCTGATTCCATTATCCTCAATTTGATAGAGTAATTGTAACTCTTCATAACCTAAGCTAATTGCCAAGACTGTTAATAACAAAGGCCATTGAAAACGTACCAACCAAAAAATAAAAAAAGCGAGATTGAGAACTAAAAGCAAGGGCACTACCAATGAAAAAACAGGAAGTTCAAACCCTAAACCAAGGCTCCCCATAGCCAATAACTGAAGCGAAAGAAAAGCAATATTGAGTAAAGTCATAAAGCCAATAAAAATCTTTTTTCGCTTCATTTTTTATTGCAACTATTTTTTTCCTGCTTGAAAAAGAAAATCTTTTTCTGCTTTGGTTAAACTTTCATATCCTGAGGTGCTGATTTTATCTAAGATTTCATCAATTCTTTTTTGATGAGAAGAATCTTTAGCATCTCCATTAGTTTTTTTAGGGGCAGTTTTACTTTTGTATACCGTTTTTAAGGATTGCTTTTTACGGAAAAAATTTAAGAAATAATCAATAAAACGTTCAAAAGGTAAGCCAATATCTATTCCTTGCTGAAGGCGTTGGGCATATAAAAATCCCAAACCTGCACCTCCTAAATGTGCCAAATGTCCACCGGCATTACCATAAGGAATTTGAATTACATCCAACAATACAAAAACCAATCCTAAGTAGCGTAACTTGACATTGAAAAAGAGGATCCGCACTTCAAAGTCTGGAGTATAAGCACTCATAAAAATAAAAATAGCCATTACTCCTGCGGAAGCTCCAACCATTACTGGGGTACTGTTTTGGAAAGCTGGGAAAAGCGAATAACTTACTAAAAAGGTTAATCCACCCATAATAACCCCCAAGAAATAAATATTGAAAAAAGTTCGAGGTGGGAACAGATTTAAGAATAATCGGGAAGCAAAAAATAAGAGATACATATTCCAAAAAAGATGGAAAAATCCGGAATGAATAAAACTATAGGTAACTAGAGACCAAGGCTTAAACAAAAGCTCACCCCAGTTTGAGGAAAGCTCAAACCACCCTAAAAAAACATCAAAGGGAACGGCTAAAAGAAAAAATAAAGTTTTTAAGAAAAAAGGGAGTATAAAACATAGTACATTGATTAAAATCAACTTCTCTGCACTATTCAACTGCTGAATCCTGTATCGCATTTGGTCTTTAAAATTCATTAATCCCACCGGTTTTTATCAAATTGATTTTTTTTCCAATACCATAACATTATAAATCCAGTGATGGCCCCTCCTACATGAGCAAAATGGGCAATGGGTCCAATAGAGTAAGAGGTGAAACCGAAAAATAAATCCCCCAAAATTAAAATAGGAACTAAAACTTTAGCTTTTACAGGGATGGGAGGAAAAAGCAACATTAAACGAGCATTGGGAAAGGAAAATGCAAAAGCTACTAAAACGCCATAAAGAGCTCCTGAAGCTCCTACCATCACCCCATTAAAAGCAGACAAACCACTAAGTAATTCATCTCTTCCTATTTGCTCAACGACTGAATAAGATAAATCTCTCGTGTTAAAAAAGTTAGTGATTTGAGTCGTTGTTAAACCTTGAGAAACTAATAAATCGGTAATACTTTCTACTTGAAAATAATACAATCCCAACTGAAGCGCTGCCGCTCCAAAACCAGTTGAAAGATAAAAGAAAATAAATTTTTTGCGCCCCCACATCTGTTCAATAGGAGTTCCAAACATATACAAGCCAAACATATTGAAAAATATATGTCCTAAGTCACCATGCATAAACATATGGGTAAGGGGTTGCCAGAGTTGAAAGTTAGCATTGGAAGGATAGTGCAATGCAAACCAGTCATACATCACATCACCCAAGGACAATGTGGCAATAAAAAAAATTACATTGATGATTAAAAGATGTTTTACGGTCTCTGTAATGTTTCGCATTAATTTAATTTTTGTTCAATTTCCCCTTTATCCAATGTAATAAAAATCTGTTTATTAAAAGGGGATACTGTCGTTTCTTTACATCCAAAAAAATCGTCTAACAAACGTTGTTGTTCTTCCAATTCAAGGGATTGTCCTGAGTGAATTGCTAAACTTTTTGCCATCGCTTTTGCTACTTGATCAGCAAAACTGAAATGCTGCTCCCCAGTATCTTGATCCGTCTCAGACAGTAAGGTTTCAATAAGCGACTCTATTTTTCCTGGCGGACAATGCTCAGGAGAACCCATCACTTCGAGTGACTTTTTGTTATACTTAATTTCAAAACCTAAGGCCTCTAAAATTTCCTCTGAACTTTTAAACTGCGCTTCTTGCTGAGAATTCAATTGGATTGTTATGGGAAAAAGCAGTTGCTGACTCACTCCTTTTTTTGTGGTAATGGCACTTAAAAAACGTTCATATAGAATACGTTGATGGGCTCTACTTTGATCAATTAATAACATACGAGTTCGCAGCGGACAAACGATATATTTTGAGAAAAGCTGAAATACTCGCGTAGCTTGCGGCACTTCAACTAAAGGGCTTGAGTGAGTTGTTTCTTCAATAGGACTGGAATGAATGCCACTGTACAAACCCTCCCATTGCTCCATTTTTTGTTTTCTTTTTGAGGTTGCCTCTTGAAAGGGATTAAAACTTGAATCTACTTCTATCGGGGGAGTAGAAGGAACCTTGTTCTTGAAAGCATAGGGAACATCCATTGTTTGATTTTGTTCAAAATCAAGTGTAGGCATGACTTGGAAAATACCTAAACTGTGTTTGACGGCTGAACGTAAAATCGCATATAAACTTTGTTCGTCTTCAAATTTTACCTCTGTTTTGGTAGGATGAATATTGATGTCTATTGTTTTGGGATTTAATTCTAGATATAAAAAATATCCTGGTTTAAATCCTGGACGTAATAAACCCTCAAAGGCATTACTTACTGCATGATGTAAAAAGGGGCTTCGAATAAAACGATCGTTAACGAAAAAAAACTGCTGTCCCCTAGTCTTTTTGGCATGAGTAGGTTTTAGGACGAATCCTGTAAGCTTCGCCAAAGTAGTTGTTTCTTCCACTGGAACAAGCAACGCATCTAGTTTACTCCCAAAAATACCTACAATTCTTTTACGAAGGTTTGTTCCTGGTAAGTCAAATAATTCTGTTCCGTTGTTAAAAAATAAAAACTTGAGTTCAGGATGCGCAAGCGCAACCCTGTGAAACTCATCTATAATATGTCGCAGTTCTACTGTATCTGATTTAAGAAAATTCCGTCTTGCTGGAATATTATAAAATAAACTTTTAACCGCAATTGAAGTTCCTTTAGGTTGGGTAGAAAGGGTTTGTTCAATGACCTTGCTCCCTTCAATTTTAAGGCAATGAGACACCTCTTCACTTTCAACTCGAGTATGTGTTTCCACATGGGCAATTGCTGCAATAGAAGCGAGTGCTTCACCCCTGAACCCTTTGGTATTTAATGCAAATAAATCTTCTGCAACATTAATTTTTGACGTGGCGTGACGTTCAAATGCCAAACGGATGTCTGTACTATTCATCCCCATCCCATTGTCAATCACTTGAACCAAAGTTTTTCCAGCATCTTTAATGATCAATTGTATGGTGTCCGAACCTGCATCAACTGCATTTTCAAGCAACTCTTTTACAACAGAAGCGGGTCGCTGAATGACTTCTCCAGCCGCAATTTGATTGGCTACATGATCTGGCAAAAGCGTTATCCGATTCGACATTAAGCTGGTGAAGTGAAGATAGAAAGATCAAAATCTATGATATATAAGCACACAAAAACTAATGCTAAAATGATGAGTAACAAACGTAATGAAATCGAACGGTTTTTTCGAGATCGCATTTGTAACCGTGCTTCTTTCCATTGTTGACCAAAATCGTTAGTGTTATAAGTATCCCTGTATTTTGAAAACTTTGAGTCAAATTCATAGAGATTTCCCTCATCTTTCCCTTTGTAGTAGCGAGGCGTATAATTATAACGTCTGTTTTTGGACAGCTTAAATAGATTTGACTTCATCATAATTCAAAGGTACAAGAAAGCTATAAAAATAGAAACTCTAGTTAAAGAAACTTATGCTTGAATTTAAGGAGCCTGACGTAGGGTGATCATTTGCAATGCAGCAACAGCTGCTTCAACCCCTTTATTACCGTGTTTTCCACCACTACGATCTTGCGCTTGTTCAAGGGTATTGTCCGTTAAAACACAAAAAACTACAGGGACTTCAGATTGAATATTCAGATCTTTTATCCCTTGAGAAACAGCTTGACAGACAAAATCAAAATGTTTAGTTTGACCTTGTATAACACTCCCGATGACAATGACTGCATCCGGATTATATGTTTGTGCTTTCTTTGCCCCATAAATCAATTCAAAACTCCCAGGAACATCCCAAACTTTAATGTTCACTTCCTGAACTTTGTGTTTTACTAAAGTATTAATTGCCCCTCTTTTAAGCGCAGAGGTAATCGAATCATTCCATTGAGAAACAACAAGATGAACAGTAAAAGAAGTTCCATCCGGAACCCCTTCAGAATCATAAGCAGAAAGATTGCTTAGTGCTGTTGCCATTTATTGCATCAAGGTTTCCAGTCTTCCTATTTGTACCGCAACTTGTTTTGCTTCTTCAGATTTAGGAAATTCTTTTTCAATACGCTTTAAAAAGGCTAGTGCTTGTTTTGTTTTACCCACTTCAGGACCTATCATTGCCGCTTTGTAAAGATATTTGGGCGTACTAAACATATTGTTATTGATTTCTGAAGCCGTAACATAGTAGTCAAATGCGTCTTCTTTTTGATCCAATTGTAAAAATGCATCTCCGATAGCTCCTTTTGACAAAGCACTCAATAAAACATCCTCCGCAGAAAATTGATCTAAATAAACAATTGCATTTTCATAATCTTTCATATTTAAATAAGCCATCCCAGCACTGTAGGTCGCCAGTTTTGCCGCAGGAGTCCCTTTATAGTTTTCAATGATGTCTAAAAAACCATATTTTCCTTCTCCACCTCTTAGCGCTCTGGAATACAAAGAATCAGCATCAACACTATTTACAGCCAATTCAAAGTAATACTGTGCTTGGTTTAATTCACTTACCGCTTCGCGTTGCTTGGGTTCAACAACAAAATTGGTATACCCTAGATATCCCAAGACACCCACTGCAACTACACCAATGATAGTCAAAATAATATTTTGGTATTTTACAACCCATTCCTCTGTTTTGGAAGCTGAACTGTCTAAAGCATCAAATACTTCAGCTGTTGTACTCTCTACAGCAATGTCATTCTCTTTTGAAGAAGTAACTGATTTTTTTGCACCGCGTTTTTTATATGTAGCCATGGTAAATTAAATTAAGCGCACAAAATTAGTCTTTTTATTCTAATTCAAAAAGCACTAAGCTATCTTCTAACTTATTATTTTTGTATTCTATGTATTTAAAACAAATCACACTTACCAATTACAAGAATATTACTTCCAAAACTTTTGATTTTAATCCAAAGATCAACTGCTTCATTGGAAATAATGGAGTTGGAAAGACCAACATCCTAGACGCCATCTATCATCTGGCGTTTGGAAAAAGTTATTTCAACCCGATTTCAATCCAAAATATCCAATTTGGTGCTGATTTTTTTGCCCTTGAAGGGCGTTATGAGTCCAATGAAAGAGAAGAAAAAATTATTTGTAGTGTAAAAAAAGGACAAAAGAAAACCTTAAAACGCAATGGTAAAGTCTATAATCGTATTGCTGATCATATTGGATTCATTCCAACAGTGATTATTTCTCCTGCAGATCGTGATCTCATTTCAGAGGGAAGCAGTACGCGAAGAAAATTTATTGATGCCGTGATTGGACAAACCGATGCTGAATTTCTCAGAAACTTAATCGAATACAACAAGATACTTTCACAACGAAACGCCTTATTAAAGTTTTTTGCCCTTAACCATACCTTTGATGTCGATACATTAGAAATTTATAATGAGCAATTGACCACACGGAATCAACCCATTTATGAAAAACGCAAGGCGTTTATGGAACAGTTTGTACCTATTTTCAAAGAACGCTATCATACGATTAGTGATCAGCAAGAAGAGGTTGATTTGTCTTACGACAGTCAAATGCATAATGTTTCACATAAAATACTTCTGGAAGAAAATCTCGCTAAAGATCGGATGATTCAACACACCACTTGTGGAATTCATAAAGACGATATTCATTTACTTAAAGACGGTCAACCCATAAAAAAATTCGGAAGTCAAGGGCAACAAAAAACCTTTTTAGTTGCCATGAAATTAGCTCAATTTGACTTTTTAAAAGCAGAAACGGGGGTTGCGCCTATATTACTATTAGATGATGCCTTTGACAAACTGGATCAAGAAAGAGTGTCACAAATTATTGCTTTGGTCGATCAAAATGATTTTGGTCAGATTTTTATTACTGATACTCATGAAGAAAGAACAATACAGGCACTCTCAAATACTCAATCCAGCTATGAACTATTCAAACTTTAAACTTTTATTAGTCATTACGCTTGGCCTTTTATTTTTTATTCCCACTGGCTGTAATGAGTTGCAAAGTGTAAATCTCAAGGAACTCGAAGGGTATTGGGAAATTGACTTCATTTCCCAAAAAGGAGAAACCTTTAAACCCAGTTCATCAGCTCCCTTAATTGATTTTTACGCTCTTGAAGAAATGTCTGGATTTTATAAAAAAGTAGCCCCGTCAATCATGGGCACTTTTGAAACTTCAGAGGATGCAACAAGATTTAAAATAGAAAAAACGAAGGATGGAATTTTCCTACACTTTAAAACTCCCTGGGATGAATGGAAGAAAAAAATAATACAACTCGACAGCCAAAAGCTTATCTTAGCTCATGAGAAAAGAATGTTTCATTACAAACGACCTATCTTAATCAATGTCAATCCATGAGCAATCCAAAAAACAAGTTTGAACCTAAGCCCATTAAAAATGTCCTCCAAGACATTGTAGGTCAAAAAGCACTAAAAAAGGGGGTTCAGAATGTACGGATTTGCAATGCCTGGGGAAAAGTTGTTGGTGAAAACATCATGCAATATACCGACCAGGTCCGATTTTCCCACAACATTTTATATGTCAGTCTCCATTCCGCTCCCCTCAAAATGGAACTCAGCTATGGCCTCGAAACTCTGACACGTCAATTGAATGAACATATTGGCTCTGAGGAAATACGAAAAATAGTTTTGACCTAAAAACGTTCGCGAGTAGCAAAATGAAAAGCGGCTTCTATGGCTGCATTTTCATCACTATCAGAACCGTGTACTGCATTTTCGCCCATTGAAGTTGCATATAGTTTACGGATTGTTCCTTCAGCAGCTTCAGCAGGATTTGTAGCTCCAATTAATGCTCTAAAATCACTCACGGCATTGTCTTTTTCTAAAATTGCAGCAACAATAGGACCTCTAGTCATAAAAGCGACAAGCTCACCAAAAAATGGACGCTCATTGTGTACTGCATAGAAATGTTCTGCATCAGCAAGCGTAAGTTGTGTTAATTTCAAGGCTTTAATTTTAAAGCCAGAAGATGTTACTTTTTCTAAAATATTACCGATATGACCGTTTTCAACGCCATCCGGTTTGATCATCATTAATGTTGTATTTGCCATTTTTTTTCTTTGCTGCAATATTACTAAATGTATTTAAATACCACTTTATTCGAACGAATAAACATTTTAACCAATATGAAAAAAATAAAGGGGATGCTCTTCAAATATGATGAAAATGGTATCTTCGCCCAGTATGGATAAGCATTTTATAACAGGTCTAAAAAAAAAGCTAGAAACGACTCAAAAAGTAGTTATTCTTCCGCACAAAAATCCGGATGGTGATGCCTTGGGAAGCACATTAGCTTTGATGCATTTTTTAATTCAAAACAAGCATGAAGCTGTAATAATATCTCCAAATGATTACCCTAATTTTTTAAATTGGCTTCCCGGCCAAGAGAAAATTTTAAAATATAATAAAGACCCGAAAGCGGTTCGTCTCAAAATTGAATCTGCAAGTTTAATTTTTACCCTAGACTTTAATCACCTCTCTAGAACAGGTGACCTAGAACCATTAATTCAAAAGTCTAAGGCTGATAAAATCATGATCGATCATCATCAAAGTCCCGATTCCTATGCCGCATTAATGTATTCTGATGAAACAATGAGCTCAACCTGTGAAATGGTATACAACGTAATTGAATCTTTGGACTCAAAAGCGTTTAATCCTGAAATTGCAAACTGTCTCTACACAGGAATCATGACAGACACTGGTTCGTTTCGTTATCCAGCAACGACTCCAGCTACCCATAAAGCCATTGCTCATTTGATGGAGGCTGGCGCTTCTAGTACTGAAATTCATCAAAAAATTTATGACAGTTCCTCATTTAGCAGACTTAAACTATTAGGAATTACACTGTCAAACATGAAACAAATACCTAATTTACCGATTGTTTTTATGACATTGACTCAAGATGAACTCAATAGCTGTGACTACAAAAAAGGAGACACCGAAGGTTTTGTCAATTATGGCTTAAGTCTTGAGGGAATTATTTTTTCATGTATTATGATCGAAAATGAAAGTGAAAGCATTATTAAGATGTCCTTTAGATCCCAAGGTGAATTTTCTGTAAATGATTTTGCACGATCTTATTTTAATGGAGGAGGGCATCACAATGCTGCCGGTGGGATGTCCACAGATTCTATGGTAACAACAATCGCTCGATTTGAAAAAGCTGTTTTAGAGCTTTCTAATAAATTTTAAGTTTTGAAAAAAGAAAATTTCCTTCTTTTAATATTGATCTTAGTTTCATGTTCAGAAATTGAACCCAGAAAACCACTGAACCAAAAAGGGGATTCTTTTATGATTAACTCTGCACAACGCAATAAAAATTTATTCAAAAAAGAGGAACAATTACTGAAAGAGGCAGCATTCAAGGATAGTACTCACAAATTTGAAATATCCAAATCTGGATTTTTATATGCCTACACCAAAACCAATACTCAAATTAAAAACCTACCTACAACGGGAGAGATTGTCCGTTTCCAATATCAAATAGAGGATCTTAATAAAAATGTGATCTACAGTTTTAAAGAACTTGGACCTGTAGAATACGCTATTGATCAAGAGGATTTATTGCCTGCTTTAAGAGAGGGCTTACGATTACTTCAGCCTGAGGATGTTGCGGTATTTCTTTTTCCTTCCTATCTTTGTTATAGCTATCAAGGGGATGGCCAAAAAATTGGAATAAATCAACCCTTGCGATTTATAATCGAACGTTTACCAAATAACTAACCAACATAACTCCATAAAAAAAATGAAAAAATTATTTGCGCCCCTATTAATTATACTTTTCACGCTAGGTTGTAAAACTCAATATCCCGATCTTGAATCAGGACTTTACGCCGATATCAAAACGAACAAAGGATCTATCGTTGTTAAATTAGCTTATGATAAAGTCCCAATTACTGTCGCCAACTTTGTATCACTTAGTGAAGGAACAAATACCTTCGTTAGTGAAGAATTTAAATCTAAGAAATTCTACAACGGTATACAATTTCACCGAGTTATTGCTGATTTTATGATTCAAAGCGGTGATCCCACTGCGACTGGATCTGGAGGACCTGGCTATCGATTTGATGATGAGTTTTCTGACTTGACCCACAAAGGCCCCGGCATCCTGTCCATGGCAAATTCAGGTCCAGCAACGAATGGAAGTCAATTTTTCATTACTCACAAAGCTACACCTTGGTTGGATGGAAAACATTCCGTTTTTGGAGAAGTAGTGATGGGCCAGGAAATTGTTGATAGTATTGCTCAAAATGATGTTATTGAAGAAGTTATCATCATACGAAAAGGAGGAGAAGCAAAGAAATTTGATGCTCCTGAAACATTCAGTGCTTATTTTTCAAAGAAAGATGAAATCGCCAAAGAAAAAGAAGCCAAACAAATAATCATTAAAGAAGGTAATGTTTCCAAATTTGATAA
>Ga0228662_1000643_pt1 | contig 16508 bp, 29 predicted proteins | sample 76DmetaG_FD_183173 | JGI IMG/M metagenome (GOLD analysis project Ga0228662, IMG submission 183173) | Seawater microbial communities from Monterey Bay, California, United States - 76D | ecosystem: Environmental > Aquatic > Marine > Coastal | place: USA: California | collected 2016-11-10
TTGGTGCTGGTGATAATAATGTGCCTGTGGGTCATATCTATAAGTTGGATTCATGTCCTACTGATGAGACTGGTATTGAGATCAATCTTGAGGTCAAGCCAACAAAAGAAAGAACATCTCGTTATTCTGCTAGAGAGCTGAGTGATGTGGATAAGTTCAAGCGTCAGATTCTCAAGTTCGTGCAGTATGCTCATTCGCCCATTACCGCCAATATCTTTGACGAGGTTTACAACACGCCAAAGCAGAGACATACGGAAATTATTGATGGGTTCACTATATCTATTGTTGACAAGTTTACAACAGAAGAAATTCGTTCGTATTATAAGGCTAAAATCAAGCGGGACATTGTTCAGGATGGTTATCAAGCCAAGTTCAAGATGGGCGATGTAACTTATGGAGAGGTTAAACTTCCTGATGGTTCTAATTTTCAAGATCACACTATTGTCACAGTTACAGCACCAATGGGATCAATGGACATCCCTATTAGCCGTGAGGGTATGGAAAGCACAGAAAAAAACAATCGTTTGAAGGAAAGAGCAGTTAAAGCAATACAAACTCTTGCAGAGCAAGATACAGAGCAATTCAAAAAGAAAACGCTTATTGAGCTTACCGATTTGTATATGAACAATATTACAGAGAAAGCAGAGATAGGCAAATATTTCTGCTATCGTCCTGATTTTATTTATAGTGACTATTACAGAACTGTCACCTCTATCCGTGACCACACTCACTCCGACTTAAAAACAGAAGTTAAAAACGTCGATAAAGAAGATGGCAAGCCTGTTCTTGTGGTTATCCCTAACAATCGTGCTACTGATACTTGGGTATCCAAAGTCAATACATGGTGCGGTCTAAACGGCAAGAAGTATTTGTGCGTTAGAGAAGGTCATTACAGCGACATTAACGACACGTTCCATATCAAAAATGCACGTAAGCTCAAAATGCCTAAGACAGGCAAGCCTATCAATAGTGCAGTTGTTTGGTATCATGCTCGTAGCCTCGGAACATATACAGCATTAGAGCTTCACAATAAAAACCGCAAGGAAAACGATCTCAAAATCGCCAAAGACTTAGAGGAAGCAAAGGAGCAAAACAAGAAGCTGTCAAAGACCTGTAAGGACGTAAACATTCTACGTAGTTTTATTCTCAATCCTAACAAGACATCTGGGACTTATTTCAGAGGAAACGATTATGGTTATTATGTTGGGGCAAAGGGACTCAAGAAAGACCTAGCAGAAATTGGTATTGTGGATGCTGGTAGTGGTGGATCTATTGAAATTAGTTTAAAGAAGATTCAAGCAGATGCTCAGAATAAGCAAGAGTATTCCGCTTGGTCAAAGACCATTTGTGATTGCCCTTGGATATCTGATAGAACAAAAGCAATAGTAAAGAAAGACAACAGCAAATCACAAAGAATAGTTGAGTGGTCTGATTCCCTGAGAAAAGAATGCACATTGCGTGGTCGGATATGGGCTGAGTTCGTAAACCTTAGATACTACTATGGAAAGCATAAAAATCTAAGCCGACATGACATCAAAAGAATACTCGATATTTAATTTGACAGAAACCCGCCATTACCCTACAATAACCACGTAACAAACAACCAACAATAATATGCAATATATCATAAATGACCAAAGCATTGTTTTCTTCCACGGAGGGAAACCAGTCAAGGTAGAGAAATCTGCCCCAGAATACAATCGCATCATTGCTTGTTTCGATCTTCCCGAAGATCAGCAAGCCGATGCTATCGCAGGGCTTATCGACAAAAAGGTAGGCGAGTTCGAGCAGGACGGATTCACAATCAATCCTGATTCGGTTACATACGAGGGTGAGCGTTTACCCACAGCACTCGCTGATAAAGTGCGTTCCATTGCTCAAGAAGGTTTACCTGTTAAGCTGTTCAAGAAGTTCTGGGATTCATTACAGCACAACCCAAGTGCCAACTCAGTTCGCCAACTCTATGACTTCCTTGCTTATAAGGAGCTACCAATCACAGAGGACGGATGCTTCCTTGCTTACAAGGGTGTCAATCGTAATGGTTGGTCATGTCATGGTAATACCAAAACCAAGGTATTGCAAGGCGAAGTTAACTCTGAGGGACGCATTAAGAATGAGGTTGGCGATACTATCGAAGTCCTCCGCAGGGATGTAGATGACTAGCGTTCTAATCATTGCTCGTTTGGTCTGCACGTTGGATCACTTGACTATGCAGAATCATTCTCCAATGGTCGTGTGCTAATCGTTAAAATCAATCCTGCCGATGTAGTGAGTGTGCCTAATGATTGCTCTTGCCAGAAGTGCCGTGTATCCAAGTATGAGATCATTGATTCTTATGAGACTGAGATCAAGAGTGCTGTATGTGATGCTGATGGCAATCCTATCCTTTCAGAAGATGACGAGGAAACTAATGAGATCATTGATCGTGTGGAAAGCTACCTTGCTAAGAAGCGTGACATTGACAACTACGGAGCGGGAGAAGATCGTGTTGAGCTTGTTGAGCTTGTTGATATACAGAAGATGCTCAACTACCCTAGCAGACTCCGTGTGTTAGATGTTCTCACTCAGTTGGGTGAAGAATTGTATCAGTGTGAGGAAAGTGGTAAGTATTACGTGACACTTTATTAAGTTGGTATTAGTAACAGCCTCTCTCCTGCTCTTGGTTGTGGGGGAGGGGCAAACCAAATAGAAACAATGACAAAAGAATATATAGTAACATGGACAGTCAAGAACGAGGACTACGGATACACCGACGATTGGGAAAGGTTCGAATCGCACGAAGAAGCCAAACTCTTATACGATGAAATGCTCAGAGATGACAACCTATACACCGCAAGCCTAGCAGAAACATTAGAATCAACAGAAGCATGATAGCAACAATTACAATAGAAGCAAATACTGAAACCGAATTCATCGAGCGACTCGATCAAATACGAAATGCAGTAGAGACAAATAGCATAGAGGACAATCAACTAATGGATGGTAGCTATCAGGTCAACACCGCAAATATAGAACTAGAATTGGTATAGCTGTAAATAGCAAATAGTCAAATAGCAAAAGCCCAGGATAAAACCTGAGCTTTTTTTTGTATAGATATATGTGTAAGTCGTTCAGTATCAAGGAGTTAGACGAGGCACCCCCTCTAACTCGTTCAGCATCAACGAGTTAGGGCTATGTCAATCATAATCTTTATCTTGTTGTTTTAACATATCATAGGCGAGTGCGACAAAGAACCATACTAGGCTAATTGTCCAGAGTGCTATGAGGCAGATACCTGCAACTGTTAGTAATTCGTTTGTGGTCATGATGGTGAGTGGACTTGTAGTTCTGGTTCTCTATCGAACACCTCAAGCTCTACCTCAAAGGGTAATGTCTTAAGCAAGATGCTGATCTCGTCGATAGCTTCAAGTTGCTTGTCGAAGAGTTTGTCTCTATCGTCGTCTCTGATTGTTAGTTGGATTCTTGTTTGCATAGCTATATTATAGTAAATTGGTGATTAAGGTCAAGCGATTATTTTTGAGTTTTTAATGTCATACATGCCTGTTATTTGTATTACCTCTGCTTGTAGATTATTTGGCAATGTTTTAGTCGCAGATCTGTATTGCCTTAGTGCATCCTTGTCATCTTTTGCTTCGTGGACGTAACCCAAAGTAGTTCTGCCTTTAGTTTTTTTGTTGTAAAGAAAGATATGATGGACTTCTCTTGTGCGTTCTTCTGGGTTCATATTATTATTTTGCTAGGAACATTCCTCCACCGAAGAAACCTTCGTGGCTTAGTTCTTTAGCTTTAGCTTTTATGTTTTTGGCTGTGCCTCTTACAAGTGAGTCGTGGTGTTCTGTTAGTGGATCGACTAGCTTTACCACCTTATTGTATTCGTGCATTGAGGTATTGATGAACATACCCTCTTTGATTTTCTTTCCATTGGTGATCCTTGCCGCTTCTAGTAGAAGCTTATAGTCGCTGGGAGAGAGGATGTCTTTTATGTGCTGTAATTGTTTGCTCATGGTTATATTTTAAAGGTTTGGGTTTTAATTTGCAATGATATTTTTGTGTTTTTTTGGAAAGCTGGGCTGGTCATATCCATTATATTCAACTAAAAACGCCAACCCTCGCTGTCCCTTCTCAGGTAATTTAGTCTACACCTAGAGGTAATCACCTACGCCTCTAACGCTTGGCTTTCCCTTTTGGTGTCTGCATTATAGCAGAATGGCGGGGGATAGCAACACCTTTTTAATCTTTTTTTTGTGGAACAAATGTTCCACGGAACCTCTATAACTCATTGAGTGTCAACGACTTAGAAGGGTCGCCCCCCGCAACTCGTTGATTATCAACGACTTACGGCTGTTAGAGGCTGTTAGTAATCCTCTTCCTCTAACAGATCATCTTGGCAACACTCACATAAAAAACTATTTTGATTTATTAGTTCTTGGGTAGTGCCACTCATGAAGCGAACAGCGTCCCCGTTAGGGGTGAAGTATCTTACCTTGTCGCTGTTAACATCTTCAACCGATGTCTTGTCGTAGCATTCAGCACACATAACGTGCATTCCTATTACTTTAGTCATTTGTTTTATTTTGTTAGATTAGAACCATGCGGAATAGAAAACCTGCTTACCCTCTCTCAAGGTGTCGTAAGCATCAGAGATAAACTCAAGAGTTTTTTCCTTCTGGTAGTCATCATGCCTTGAATCGCTACCATAAAAGAATCCATGCGTTTCTGGTAGCTCGTCATTTACTACTACCGCCTCAAGCTGTTCGATGTCGTGCATCTTAAGCTCAAGCTCTGCGCAGTTCCATTCTCCGTCATTTCCCTTAGTGCGCCAGAGAGCTTCCATCCATCCATCAAGCGCATTATGTTTGCGCCAGTCTTGAATATATTCTCTTCCGTCCTTATCTTTTGTATATGCTGCTTGGTCTAGTCCCATGTTATTAGTTGTTTAGTGTTTGTTTTGCTGGTATATCCATATCAAGAATATTGAAATTGTCAAAAGTATTGTTATCATGTTTTTATGCTGTTGCTGGTTCAATTACAAAACCTGTCTCGTCTTTCTTGGCAAGTCCTTTCTCGACAAGTCCGACAATCACGCCCTTGCCATCTAAGAAGCGCAAGTCGGTCTCGTCTCCGTTGATGACTTTAAACCCGTTCCAAGTCTTTGGCAAGCACTTTCTGAACACCATTGCAACATTTCCGCCAGCACTTAGGAAACCACTAACAAGAGATTGATTCTTTGTTTCCTCACTGCGTGAGAATGTCAGATGATAGTTGCTAGGTAATTCACCAGCGAGGAATTTTGTCATGCGTTCTGGTGACTTTGTATAGTCCATGAATTGAACCTCGGGGAAGTGTTCCATCATGTTTTTGCCGTCTAGCTTTACGTTTTCCCATGGGATGTCGCTTGTTAGGTTAAAACGAAACGAAGGTTTTAATTCTTTTCTTTTGGCAAGCTTCACTGCGTTGGTTATCTCTCTCTTTAGCTGTGTGAGAAAAGCTATCTTATCCTCAAAAAACAAGCGAGTCTTTTTGATCCTGGCAGCCTGGACGTTAGAGAAGTTTCCCATTCCACTGGTATCAAGACAAGCGGCTTTGCATCCTTTTGATGCCCACTTGCAGACATTGAAACCAGACTTGTTAGCTGGGGATAGGTGAATGCCCCATGACTGGTAATTTAGTTTTATGTTTTTCTCTAGCTTAGTGTTAGTGGTTAGTAACTTCATGGCTGTATTGTAACAGAATCGGCGACGCACACAAGCCTTTTTTAATTATTTTTTAATCTTTTTTTTTGATCTTTTTGGTTGACATATTGAGCTTTTGTGGTATAGAAGAATCATGCGTAACTCGTTCAGTATCAACGACTTAGAAGGGGTGCCCCACGCAACTCCTTCAGTATCAATGACTTACGTAGGTTATTTACGCTGTTAGAAACTGTTAGATTATAGGCAAAAGAAAACCCCCGCCTGTTAGGGCGAGGGCTGTTAGGGTTGCGCTTACGCTGGGAGAACTAGACCAGTCTCGTTGTCCACTGTTAGGTTAGGCGAGTGATTCGCCAAGCGGTCGAAGTTGGACTGGATAACCATGGTGCGGGATGGCAACTTGGAAACGTCCGAACCCTTGAGCATCTCAGTGCAAGCGTTATAGAGATTCCAAAGATTGTTGCCCTTGAATTCCTCATGGCGTGGGGCTTCAAACTCTTTGACAGTCTTGTAAAGGTCACGCGCAGAGAATCCCTTGGAGTCAACAAGATCCACAAGCAAGTCGGAAGCTTGCTGGCGAGTGATGTCAGTCTCTTGATACGCGGTGATGCGTTGTGCCATGTCAGTCCAGTGAGAAGTGACACGGGAAACAGCAGAAGACAACACGCGAGGCAAGTCTGTTAGGATTCGCGGAGTGTGACGACGAGCAAGCTTGATGTCAGAGGAGAAACAAAGGTTATCACACACAAGCATTTGATTGCCGATGCAGATTGCGGAAGCAAAAGCCTTGTCATGGCTGTTACGAATTCCCACAACTAGATTGCGGTCATCTGCTTGGATGTCCTTGCCAGTGATGGAAAAGCCTCCGAAGTAACGAAGATCACCACGGGAGAGACCATGCTCCTCATGTGTGACTTCTAAGCCAGCCCGATCAAGAGCCTTGCGCGTATAGTCTACGAGCGTAGCGTGTGGGATTGGCGTGTGGGTGTCAGTTCCAGCAGGAGTGTCAAGTTTAGCAAGCTGGTCGGATTCGATGCGGTTTTTGGATAGTATAAGCATAGTATTTAGTTAGTTAGTTGGTTAAGCGTCTTTCGTGACTGCGGAGACATTATAGCCTAAAAGATTCTTTTGGACAAGCACTTTCTGCATAAAAAACGATTTTTTTTTAATGTTCCACGGAAATGTTCCACACAGCTGGGATTCAGAAAACGCCAAATATAATCTAACAGCTGGGATTCAGAAATTGCCAAATAGACTGTTAGACGTTTCTGTTAGGCATACTTACGTAAGTCGTTCATTATCAATGAGTTACGTGGGGGCCCCCTTCTAACTCCTTCAGTATCAACGAGTTACGTTTGTTAGAAGCTGTTAGTCCCATGTGTAAACGGGGTGAAAATCGTCGTCGGCAATCGCGCCTTTTTTCAGACTGATCTCATCCACCGCGTAAGCAACGGAATTGTTGACGGTGAGCTGTAAAAGCTCCAGCATCTGCTGCTTGAGATCGCCAGCCTCCTTAGGGTTGAGATAAAGCGAATCAACAACCCTGTTGACGTTGGCGTGAGCTACGCGAGAATTTGTGCAGTATTTATAGAAGTCGGTCATAATGTTAGGTAGTGGTTAGAAGGTTGCTCCCCCGTAGGGGAGCGGTTAGGGCGGTAGTAGGTTGGTTGAACCCCGCCCAGCGGAAATTAGTGGGCGTCATCGAGGAACGGCTCCGACATATCGGCTTCGAGACAGGAGGCTCTCCAGTCCTGCCAATCTTGGATATCAGACTCCGAACCAAACTGAGCTTCGAACTCAGCATCAGCGGTGGAAGGACGGGCGGCGGCGGTGGTAGTGTTTTTCGTTTCCATGGCTGAATTATAACAGAATCTCGCTAATAGGCAACATCTTTTTGCATGTTTATGCACTTTTTTTTTGTGGAACAAATGTTCCACGGAACTTACATAAGTCATTGAGTATCAACGAGTTAGAGGGGGCGCGGGGCGCAAGTCGTTCATTATCAATGAGTTACATAGATTTTTTTCTGTTAGATTTTGGTGGAGCGTAGGGGATTCGAACCCCTGTCTCTAACAGCCTCCTGTTAGATCGAAACCAGTTCGCCCCTGTTAGATTTTGCCCCGCCCTCCGCACGACCAGAGGACGAGGCGACCACTACACAGAAAACTGTTAGGCTATGACTTCAATTCCTGTTAGGTGCAACGTGCGGTATTTCTCCTGCGCGTTGTCATCAATGTCTGTAGCTAAAACCTTGAGGCAACGTCTGCCATTTTTCTTGGCGTTCCATACGTCCTCAACGGCATGAATTTTAAATGTGCGCTCCTTGTCCCTGCGAACGCTAGACTTCCCGTGGTTGATGTATCGCACAGTGCGATCTTTGAGAAGGTTTGCGATTTCGAGAGGAGAAGCGGAGGTGTCTGTGTTTGTGTTTGCGATTTGCATAGGTGTATTATAGTTGGTTTTTGCGGTTGAGTCAATCCCTTTTTTTCGGATTGTAAGATTATTTAGTGCTTTTAAAACGTCCATTTGTTTTATGTGTTTGGGTTATTCTGGCACGATTGCCATTACATGCTCGATAGAGAAGCCGATTTCTTCTCCGTCCTCAGTCGTTCCCCAGAATGGGCGGTGAGGGTTATTTTCTACAACTTCGTCAACGATGACACAAGCTCCATTCACGATCACTTCTGTGCCGATTTTGATTTGTTCTTTATTCATAGTGCTATTTTCTTTCATGGTTATATTTTAAGTTAAAAGGGGGTTATTGTCAACAATTCATTTGGCTTATTTAAGACACGCCAAGAGCATTGCCGTGTTTGTCGAATGTATTGCGAACAACCTTAGTTATTCCAGCGGAACGCCAACGCATATTGGAGCGGAACTCTTTGACAGTATCGCCAGCAGAGTTTTTAACAAGCACTCTCCAAGTGCCATTTGTATTTCCGTCATCCCAAGTGAAGCCACGCTTTGCTTCAAAAGCATTTAGGCTATCAAGATCAACGTGGAGAGTTTCGAACCAAGGAGTTTTTTTTGTTTTAGTGTTATTCATAGTATTATTTTCTAGTTAGTGTTTTAAGTTTTGGAAAGCTGATTGCTCATAAAGGAGTTGCACCTTTATCTTCCTCTCCTACCGCTTGTGCCGTAGTATCCTCGGATTTCTCGGAGTATGTGAGAGGCTATCTTTACTTGTTAGAAGAATGAGCCATTATGTAGTTTTTGTTTCGCCCTGCACTCGCAGGGCTTGGAAGTAGTTGGTTGGTTGATCCCTCCCTTTCGTTGAACACATTATACCACAGTTGACCACTTTTTACAAGCTCTTTCGGCATTAAAAACGCTTTTTTTTTACTTTTTAATTCGTTCAGTATCAATGACTTATAATTGTTCCACGGAATTGTTCCACAGAGATACCTCGAATTTACGTCTTTTGACAAGTCCTTTGCGTATTTTGCCCCCTGCCATACGATACATTGGCATCACCTCGGAAACGCTTTGATAGTTTCCATCGTTTAAACGCCCTTCCTGAGAAACGAGCTGATAGAGTGCGCCCCTTCCGCAGTTGTATGTGAAACTTGTTAGAGACGCCAACTGATAATCTGTTAGAGGGACTTTGACCAGCTTAAGAACCACCTCTTTGTATTCGTGCAATTCCTTTTCTAACAAGTCGCTTGCTTCCCTCTCAGAGATGATGCCCTTGGATACTGCAACGCCTGTGTGACCATATCCAATCGTGCGCTTACCACCGCAACAAGTGTAAGCCTCGGCGCGATAACTCTCAAAATGTTTTACGCCTTTTAACATATCATACCAAGCCTTGTTTATGTTAGGTGCAAGCACCGCACTGTTAGGCTTTACCAATACAGGTCTGTTAGGCTTTACTAAGACAGGACTGTTAGATGCCATGATCGGGGTAATGAGGAGGGCGAGTAGTAGTGTTATTTTCATGGCTTAATTATACTCTAACAGAAACCTAACAGCAAGGATTATTTTGTTTTTCTTTACTACCTAAGTCGTTCAGTATCAATGAGTTACGCCCCCTGCACCTTCTAAGTCGTTGACTATCAATGAGTTAAAAGGGTCGCCTCCCCTAAGTCGTTCAGTATCAACGAGTTACGCATACTGTTAGGCAAAGCAATGCCCCGCCCCCACACTACTAGGGACGAGGCGCACTACTGCACTATGAAGAAAACTGTTAGATGTTAGAGAGCTGTTAGATTAGCGCAGTGACATAGAGATTCTTTTGCACTTCTTTTGTTAGAACAGTATAGCCTTTGTCTTGCGCCTGGAATTCCATCAGCCATTCCATATCGTCATTTGTTAGAGTGGGCATCTTGCGAGGTGTCTCTGCGTAGTTCCATACAATGAGTGTGCCTGACTTAGAGAAACCAAGGATTTGTTTTAGTGTTTCCCTTAGCTGGAGTCTTGTCTCTTGGACGTTCAAGACATTGCTTACCATGATCACATCATAGGAATCTCTCATGGTGCTGTCTGCTAGTGATAGGTCATAGCCATCGCATGAGTATCCTTCACCGCCTAGCTTATCAGCCCAGAAGTTATGCTTACCTGCGCCAAAGTCTAACACATCGTGACGTTGCTTATTGATTACATGCTCAACTGCATAGTGATACACTCTAGCCTTAGGTGTGAAGTTCTTGCGATACGTCTTAGTGCGAGGGTCTTTGTTAGCCGCTTGCCACATAGCACCGCCCCAGCTCTTAGGTTCTTCTTTCATGCTGTTAGATGTTAGTAGAGAGAAGCCTCGATTGATTCGTAGCGAAACATAGCATCATCATTCATTTGATCAAGCTCTTCATCGGTAGCTTGTCTACCATCGACACGGGCATCCATGATGTAGGCATCAACGAAGTCGGGCGCATCACGAAGATCAATGCCGTCGATGTCGATGTTAGAGATCTGGGCGGTATAAGCTCCACGCTCGGAGCAGTTGAATTGGAACTCTGTTCCTGTTAGTATATTTTCCATAGTGTTATTATTGTAGTGGTTAGATGTTAGGTAGCTCGAGCTTGCGGTATGCATACTCTGCTTTGATTGTTTCGAGTTGGTGGTTACGTCTGCGCATCTCAAGCTTGCTCCAGTGTCCCTCAGCGATGCTCTTTGTAGTTCTGATGAACCATCCCTTGAGGATGTATTCGCTTGCATAGTGCAGATCAATCTCAAATGCGCTTGGCTGATTGCTTTGGAAGTTATTAGCTTTGCAAGGCGCTTCGTATCCGTGTGTCCAGTAGTCTTTCATAGTAGTGTTCATGGCGATATTCTATAGTAATTTTAGTGACCTTGCAAGACATTTCGACGCTTATTTTCAGCGTCTCGTTTTGCTTTCATAACCATCTCACGCTCTCGCTTGAGTTCGAATTGACGGGTGCGCTCCACTTGTGCCTCGGCGTTACGTGTAGCGGTGGCTAACATATCGTTAAGCATGGCGTGAACGTCTGAAGGAACGGAGGGGAGTAGTGATGTAGTGTTTCTCTCTTGCATGGGTGTATTATAGCAGAATGGGTAAAAACTACAAGCACTTTCTGCATAAAAAGTGATTTTTTTTCAATGTTCCACGGAAATGTTCCACAAATTAGACCCTACCCGATTAAAGCAAAAAAACTGTTAGGTAAATGTTAGATTTCGCGGGGGGGAGTCATTCTTCAGTTTATCAACGGTCATTTGTTGTAAGTTATGGGGGCTGCGCCCCTCCCCCATTAATGAGAAAAAAATCAAAAAAATCATGTCGCCAAAAACGCGGAGTGGGAAAAAATACGGGGGTGCTTGACAAAAAAAGGAAAATATATATAATAATTAATATGCCGCGATTACTTTAAGATTATGTGTGACCAGATAAAAAAAACATGCTCTTCCTGTGAAGAGTCTAAGATTCTTGATGATTTTCACAAAGGAGATGCTTTATATGGCAAGAGTGCTTGGTGTAAAGATTGCATGAGCGCTCACAATAAAAAGAAAAGAGAAGAAGATAAGGAGCAAAATAAACACGTTTATGATTCTTACGATCAATTTAAAGATACCAAAGGGTGTCTCAGGTGCTATCAAGAACTTTTGGTTAGTTCTTTTACCAAGAATTTATACAAAAAGGATGCCTTAGCTAGTTACTGTAAGGAATGTGTGGTTATAATGAAAAAACACAGAAAAGCAGGGACCTGTTGGAGAATTCCTGAACCAGCAGATCCAGAGGTGAGATCTCCAGCTAAAATGAGGGCTAGAGTTATAGGTGGGGAAAAAGAAGAAAGAAAAAAAACATATCCACATTTTAAGGGCATCAAAGGCTTATATAAAAAACGAGGGTTCTACTACTGGCAACCACCACAAAAAAATCGTGTTCGACCAAAGCCTATTGCCTTGCGAACCAAGGACTACAACGAAGCCTTAAAAAAGCTGGATAAAATTAAGGAAGGATTTAAACTTACTGAATACACAGAAGTTGGTAATGTTTATTTAATGAAGAGCGATTTAAATGGTCGCATAAAGATAGGAAGAACTAAAGGTAAACCTGTATATAGAGAAAGGACATTGCAAAGTCAAGAACCAGAAGTAAGTCTTATTTTTTATCGTAAGGTAGAAAATATGAATGAAACAGAAAGGTTTTTACATAATTTGTTTGCTTCCAAGCGTTTGCGTGGCGAGTGGTTTGAGTTATCTAATGATGATATTGAAAAAGCGAAATCATTTTTAGAAGAGAGAAAAGCTGTAAAATAGTGTATAAAATGTTATGACTTATGATAAGTTTGGGGTTTTAATAGGTTTTGCCAATGAAAGTGGCAAATACTATGATGTCGGTTCCGAGAGCCTCGTATTTTACAATGACATCTCCCTTCAAGGGAGAGGAAAAAACAGATTTTTCAAGGGTGCTGGAGGAAGAATGCTTCATGCCCTTGATTTTTCTGCTGATTTCAGCGTTCAGTCTGAACTAAATAAAAAAGCAGGGGGTGTAGATGTGGATAAGCAATACAAAAAGACCGAAGCTCTGAATTGCTCTGTTAATCTGGAATTTTTAATAACCGAAAATCAAACTAGTTCTGGTGTAGATGCCTTTAGTGGTATCGCTAATTTAGGTGATCCTTATTTGTTTTTAAGGGATGATATTGTTAGTGGTAATGGAACTGGAAAGAATTATTTTCCTATATATGCTGGAGACCAAGTATTTAACAAGTGCTACTTACAAAACTTTACCGTTGAAATAAAACCATTTCGTCCTGTCACATGCAGGGCAAGTTTTAAATGTTACGATCCGCCGAAAAGCGGGGTGGATTCTGATTTGAGAGGTTTGCCTATTTATCAGGATTCTGGTTCTGTTAATTACAACATGACTCCTGAATCATTCGTTTATGGCCATACGTGTGAATTAAGTGGTGCTTGGAAAGATGTAACTAACATAGATTCAATATCTCAAATAACATTTAGTAGAAGCTACGGAAGAAAGGAAATTTATTGTTTGGGTAGTCCTGAGCCGAGGGAATCGTTGGTTACAAATGTTGAAAATCAGCTTACTATAAAAGCTACTGGTTTAAAGCAGATGATTTCAGATGAGGGCATGAAGATCGAGAGTGGGTTGGCTATATTGCTCAAAAATGGAAACGGAAACAGAATAGAAACAGATCCATTGGCTAATGGTACTAAATATTTTGTTGATGAAGGTATTTCTATGAAAAGCGGCGCGTTCATTCTTAATCAATCTTTCACAAACAAAGCAGGGGGAACTTTAGACTCGTCTATAACAATAAAAGAAGGCGTTATTTAATGGACAGGAAAGAAACATCTAAGTTTATTGCTAAGAACCCGTTTTTGTATAAATGTTGTGAGGGTTGTGATAGCATAGTGCTTAAAAAGACTGTGATTTGTCCTAATTGTAAGTCGTATAGATTTAATCTAGACGAAAAGTTTGTAAAAAGACAAGCGAAGGTTCTTGGTAAGAGGCCTCAAGAGTCTGTAACCCCTCAAGATTTATATTAGTAGTTATGTTTAGTGTTTTATTTAAAATCTTTAGTGTCTTTGTTGGTATTTTTGTAATTTTTGTTGTCTCTGGGTCCAGCGAAAAGATTATTTTCGGGGTTTTGGGTTTTAATTTATTTTTAATGTTTTTGATGCTTGTCATTTCTGTGGCAGAGGCGAGTAAAACTCCAAAAAGGAAGACTAGACCAAGAAAGCGTGACATTTATGGGTACTATTAGTGTAATAATTAGTATCAGATCATAACGAAAAGACGCTCAAGCTGCGAAAAGCAAAAACATAAAACTTTCAAACTTATCTGATGTTTTTTTTGAAAAAACCCTGATTTTTATTATATATAAAGTGTATGAACCATATTTATTGTACAGAGTGCGGGACGAAAATGGCTTACGCCCATTCTAAACCTAATTTTTGTTCTAAGTGTGGCGCTGGTACTGGAGCTATAACTAAAAAGGTTGCTAATACGCAAGTTGACGAGGATTTATTGGATGATGAAACATCTGTAGAGGAAGTCCCCGATATGGACGGTCTCTCTGTAGACGTAGAACACTACGACGACAATATATTTACATTTGGCTCTCTAGCAGGAAAAGAGCCGAGATCCAAACGGGTTAGAAATAGAGGTTCTAAAAGATTAGAAGACTTTATTGATGACCGAAAAGGATAAAAAGAGATTCGAGGATTATATAGATGTAATAGACAACGCCATTCGCAAGCAGAGAAGCAGATGGCGGCTGGACTGTATATCTTGGTTTGACTTTGAGGATGTTGAGCAGGTAATAAAGCTCCATATTTATAACAAGTGGCATATGTGGGACCAAGAGAGGCCCTTGGAGCCTTGGGTTAACATAATTGTCACCAATCAGATAAGAAACCTAGTAAGGAATCACTATGGCAACTACATGAAGCCATGCATGAACTGTGAATTTAATATGGGTGATGATTCTTGTTCATATACGCCGAGTAACCTGCAAAACTCTGAGTGTTTGAAGTATGCGAAATGGGTAAAGACTAAAAAGCCAGCATTTGATTTAAAAATAGCTGTTTCTAGCGAGAACCATATGCATGAGATGAGTTATGATCCAGACAGTGTCATGTGTTTTGATTCGAGCATTGATAAACTCAATCAACATATGAGAAAAGATTTAACTGATGTTCATTATAAAGCTTATCACATGTTGTTTTTTGAAAAAGCTTCGGAAGAGGATGTAGCTAAGATGATGGGTTATAAGACAAATGAAAAAAAGCGCAAAGCAGGATACAGGCAGGTAAAGAATTTAAAAAAGATGTTTATGCAAAAAGCCGCCGAAATAATTAAAGAGAACGACATCATAATTGGAGATTGAAATGAAACTGACAGAAGAGCAAGAAAAGTTTATAGCTGAAAACTTTAACGAAATTCAGGATTTAAACATATTAACTCAAAAAGCTTTCGAAGATGAATCTTTAGATGGCAGAAGCAAGCAGGGCAGGGCTGTTCGTAAGTTTATGATAGACAAGGGTCTTGATTATAAGACCACGGTAAAGAAAAAGAAGAAAAAAATCAAATTCACAGAACAACAAGAAGAATTCATTCTTGATCAAGCTAAAGACGGCCTTTCTTCATTAGCTATAGCCAAGTTGTTGTTTCCGAAAGAGACAATAAACCCCCTAAGCGCAGAGCAGAGAGCGGTTTTGTCCATAATCAAGGATGTGAATCCTGATTTCATGCCCAGTCAAGATAGTGGGGCGTTAGATTCATACGTTGCCCCGAAAGCTACAAGCAGAATAGTTAAAAAGATTAACGATGCTACTGGTAATACATTTGACGAGTCTAAATTAAACAGGCAGTATCAAGTATGCATTGAAAGGCTTGGGGTTCATCTTGGTAACTCACGTTTTCTTAAGATAATGAATAATTACTTAGACAAAAGTGACAGAGATTTGTTCGAGCAAGAGTTTATTCGTCTGACATGGGATAAGCCAGACCTAACAGCCGACGAAATAAACCTTTATCTTAATGTATGCAAAGAAATCATCAACCTTGAGGTTGTAAGTAAGCATTTAAACAAGCTTAACGATATGTTCGATGTCGCAGATGACCAAACTGAGATGTCTGTACGTTTGGCAGAGATTATTAAGGCTAAAAGCTCCGAGTATCATCAGTGTGAGAACAGAATAGAAAACCTTACCAAAAAACTTCAGGGTGATAGAGCGACAAGGATGAAAAACAAGTCTAAAGATAACGCTTCTATTTTATCAATAGTTCAATTATTTCAAGAGAAGGAAGAAAGGGACAATATGGTAAGAATGGCTGAGATGCAAAAACTTACAGCTAAGAAAGAAGCAGAAAGGCTTGAGGGTATGGCGGAGTGGAAAGCTAGGGTATTAGGAATAAGTCAAGACGATGTCATCTAAATGCAAAGAGTGCGGTAGTGATTTCGAATCGCTGAGAAGCTTACATGCTCACATAAAGAAACATAAAATGTTTCTTGGTGACTACTATGTTAAGCACTATGCACGAAAGAACAAGCTTACTGGTGAGCTTCTTCCGTTCAAAAACTATAAAGACTACTTTAAGAAGGATTTCTCTCAGCCTCACCAACTTATGGAGTGGATAGAGAAGAGCAGAGAAAAGGATGTAAAAGATTATATTACTGAACTGCTTCATAATAGAACAATAAGCAAAGGTATTGATTATGGCCCAACGGAGTTGGAGCTTGTCTCTTCTGGCTTGCCATCGATTTTTATTTATAAAAAGTATTTTGGCAGCTACACGTACGCATGTGAAGAGGTTGGAGTTGAACCCTTATTGGGGGAGAGGTTGCCAAAAGAATTTTCTAATGATTACTCTAATAAAAAAATATTAATTGA
>Ga0228662_1000654_pt1 | contig 16302 bp, 11 predicted proteins | sample 76DmetaG_FD_183173 | JGI IMG/M metagenome (GOLD analysis project Ga0228662, IMG submission 183173) | Seawater microbial communities from Monterey Bay, California, United States - 76D | ecosystem: Environmental > Aquatic > Marine > Coastal | place: USA: California | collected 2016-11-10
GGCTCTCGAAATGGCATTGTCCCCACTAATCACATAGGTGTCATCAGGTGCAATTTCCAATCCACCAAGGGTAACAGAGCTACCCGATGTAATGGACACGGAGGATCCAGAATTAACAGTTAAAATTTGACTAAAAATAAAAGGAGAAACAAATAATCCCAAAAGGGTGAGTATACGTTTTTTCATATTATAAAAGTAACAAAAAAAAGAAATGGGTATAACATCATTTAAATGATGTTATTAACTTTTTACTCAAATCAAAATATAAACAATAGGAAAAGTGGCTAGAATATTATATGATTTTCTCAAAAGCAATATGGTTAATATGAACCACTTTATATCGCGCATCATAGCTAGATTTGGAAACAACTAAAAAGTCTTGTGAAATGCCAGTCAACACATGGAGCTTTAAATTGATTTCAGTAATCATTTTATTTTTAATACGCTCATTTTGAATTTTACTCAAGTGAGGTTTATTAAGCATATTAGAAATTATCGAGAACGGAACATCACCCTTGAAAGCATATTGAATAATTGAAATAGCCATTGGATCTAATTCAACATACTTACCCCTGTATTTAATACCATTTTCCAAAAATAATAATTTCCTTAACCTATTAGTGCGCTTATGTATGAAAAACATGGTAAGAAGAAACAAAAGAAGAACAATTATTACATACGAGGTATTCTTAATACGAGACCTATTCTCATAAAAACGAATGGTTTTTTCTATTGAAGATGTCAGATCAGTAAATAAAATATTAGAAAGTTCTCCACTCGAGTTTACATAATACAAATAGTTCTTATAAAATATTGGAGAAATTCTATAAAAATCATACACAATTGGGTTTCTTTTATATTTTGTTAATTTATTTCCAAAAATATCAAGCCTAAAGAAGTTAGACTTTTTGTCAAAAAAATACACCTGATTGTAAGCAGTAAAACTCCCGGCAACATCATCAAATTGGTTAGGTATCATATTGCCTAAAATGTTCCAATCTCTGATTTCAAAATCATAACACCACACTTCTGCATTTAAAGGAGTTTTACTTCTGTAGCCATTTTCAGAAACTGTATAACCTCCAAAAAAGACATAGTTATTTGATGTCAATGTACTAACATGTGAATCAGCTCCCCTTGGTGTTTTTGAATTTTTAGAAGTGGGATAAACTTCCCATTGTTTGGTAGAATCATCAAAATAGATCATAAAATTTGAAGAAGTCCAATAACCGTAACCGCCATGACGAAATATGGTGTCATTTTTAACAAAAACAGCACTGTTATTGAAAAAGTTTTGAATGCCAGAATTATCAATTCTTTTTAAACCATCGTCTTTACCCAAAACATAAGTATTTCCTGAATTGTTGCTGATTAGATATAGCTCATCCTTGTTAATTACAGGTATTAAATTTGAAATAGTTTGTTTTGGAATTTGAATTGTTTTTTTTGTCTTAAAAGAATTTAAATCAATAAATCTAAAAGATTGATCCGTTTGGTAAATAATTTGATTTTCAAGTGAATCCAACAAAATAGATATTGGAGTTTCATTTGGCAGTTGGCCAACAATTAAATGAGAGCTAAAAAAAAATATTACGTGTAAATAGGGTTTAAAATATATGTTTTTAAATATAAATCTCATGCTTACAAAACTAGTGATTAAAATTCCTAAAACAGATCAAAAGATACAATACCTAAACAAAAGGTTTGGTTACTGAGTTAACAATTTTGGCTAAATCCTCAACAAAATAGTTCGACTTCACGCTCTTGTCGTCCACCAAACACTTAATAAGAAAAGGTGAAAAAATCTACCAAACTTGCTTAGGCAGGGTTTTTTACTTGGTGGGTATGAATTAAAAATTACTCGTTTTTAAAGTACAAGTTTAATGGCTTAGCATCATTTTTTTAGTTTGAGATAACATTGCTGTAGTCATTTTACAAAAATACAAACCCCTTGGGAGCTCAGATGAATTAAAGCTTATATTATACTTTCCTGCTGGCTTGGACTCATTAACTAGACGCAATAGTTTTTTACCATTAACGTCATAGACCTCTATACTAACCTGCGTTTCTTTAGATAAAGTATATTCAATTTTAGTAGTTCGATTTGAAGCACCCGAATAGCTCTGGTAAAGATTAAATTTGGGTGATTTTGTTGGATTGTTAATATGTAAAGCAGAAATATTAAGAAGTTTAAGCAGCTCTAATTTATGCCATTCCATCAAAGATCTTTCATCGTCATCTAAATCGGTCATAGCCAAATTAGTCCATTCATTCGGATCGTTTAAATGATCGTAAAACTCCTCTTTACCATCACTAGTAAGTGTATATCTATACCGGTTTGAGCGAACAGAATGATGGTTATCTTCTATTGGTGATGGTGTGTCGTTAGCAGGCGTGACTTTTCCATGGAGATGGTTCAATGCTACAGGAGGGCCGTTCCATGTACCGCTTGCTGGGTTTTCTAAAAATGGTCTAATGCTATGGCCGTCCAAATGGTGACCATTGCCAGCCAAGTTTGGGTTTTGTGGCAAAGCAGATAAATCGATTAATGTGGGATAAAGATCAATTAGAGATATTGGGTGAGCGACTTTTTCGCCTGCGACTGAAACCCCAGGCGCATAAACTACAAAAGGGACTCTAGTTGATTCTTCCCAAATGGTGGTTTTTGAAAGAAAGTTTTTCTCTCCCATATGATACCCGTGATCTGCAGTAAAAACAACAATGGTGTTGTCTGCATATTGGCTGTTTTCAAGGCTATCTAAAATTACGCCTACTTGATGGTCTACAAATGCAACACAGGCCAAATAGGACTGTATCCATTTTTTCCACCACATTTCACTACCAATATCCGTTTCTGCTGAATCCTCAAGGAACCGTGTAAGTGCGGAACTCTGATAACTATTCTCCCATAAAATTGAAGGTGTATCATTTAAATCGTCTTCTAAATAAGGAGGTAAACTTATTGTTTCTAAAGGAAACAAATCAAAGAATTCTTTTGGGGCATAACGTGGTGTGTGAGGTCGGTTCATCCCCGCAACAATAAAAAATGGGCTTTCGTGCGTTTCATTTAATTTTTCGGCAACCCATCTAGATGTAATTTCATCGGGCATTAACTCCCTATCCATTTCGCTTTCATAGTGAAAATCCCAAGGGTCTTCCCAGTCTTTCATCCAGCCAGTGTAATCCCCAACCGTTGGAACCTCGTTCAACGGTGCAAATCCTCCCCATTTACTATCTTTTATATTTGGTGGCATAACGGAATGCCCAAAGGCAAGTGGTTTTCCCCAACTCTGGATTGTAGAGCCATCCCATGGAAAAGGACCAAAACTTGAGGGTCCACCATCCAACGGCTGATTAAAAACACTATTATCTTCATGCCCATTATGAAAGACTTTACCGCTTCCATACACCTTATATCCATTATTACGGTAATGTTCCATTACGGTAACCGCAGCTGTCATCATTGGAAAATTACGCCATCTATTTTGTTGTTGATTGTGTCCGTAATATCCCGTTTTACTGGGATACATTCCTGTCCAAAGACTTGCTCTAGATGGACCACAAATGGGTGCATTAGCGTGGGCATTTGTAAATTGAGTTCCTTTGCTAATTAGCCTGTTAATATTGGGGGTTTGCGCTTGTACATGCCCTCCCATTCCCTCAACAGAATCATTTAAATCATCACTAATTATTATAATGACATTTGGTCTGTCATGTTGACCATATAAAGCAATACTTATAAAGAATGATACAATAAATGCTGACATAGACTTGATATACGTTTTTTTGATCGTCGAATTTATACCCATTTGTAACTCTTATTATAGAAAATCACTTCAATTAATAACCTTATTTTAATTGTTTTTGTCCTAGAAACAAAACTTGGTAGCCATGGAAATGGAGAAGTCAATTTCGATACAGCTTCATCAGTATTCAAATTCACAAATTAAAAATTAGTGTTTGATATCAAAAAACTCAATATCCACAAACCAATGGACTCAAGACATTTATACTTTAGAAAATTATTTAAAAGGTGTGAGATTAAAGATTTGAAACCATCAATTACTGCAAAATAATTTTTTTACATATTTTCTGTTCACCACTTTTAACCTCTAATAAATAAACACCCTTTGGCAATGCCTGTAAATCCAACACACCTCCACCCTCTTGGGTAAATAAAGTCTGTCCATTTAGCCCATAAACCTTATAATTCATTTTAGCAGACGCATTCATCACATATACCAAGCCATTTGAAGGGTTTGGATAGATGTTGATTGATGCTGCAGCATTGTCTAGAAGATCGTTCACATTAAGTGCTTGTGAAAACTTGTACACGTAAGTCGTAAACGACATTGCAGGAAGAGATGTCTCCAAATACCTCGTGTTCTGAGAAACCGTTAACGAAGATTGCGTAAAATCTTCACTATCAGATGTCCGGTATTGCGTCAAAGAAGTTAGGTTATACGGAATATCGAGTGCAAAAGAAATTGGCTCGGTTTGCTCACTGAAAACATGAAGGACGATTTCATCATTTTCGGGTGAAATAAATGAGGTGCTGTACAAGCTTGTATTATTATTAGTATGTCCTATGCGGGTATAATCCTTGCCAGAGAGGTTAATAAATTGCTTCATAACATGATACCGCTTTGGTAAAATGATATCGTCTTGATCCCATAGAACAAGTGCAGAAGACCCTTCTTTGTCACCCGCAACATTTGGTGTTTCATATTTGTGTTCTTCAAAAAGTAAATGTGTCATATAGCCCGTAAGTTCACCCCCATTAAAGCCACGAGAAATCCACTTTATATAATTAGCTGCATCAGTCATGGACATATCCAAACTCTTAAGGTTTCCTGATTCCGTAACCCAAATAGGTTTTTGATCCGATACATCTGTCAACTGTGACCAGTCTGCGTCATGCGACGAATCATAATAGGTGTGCGTGCCAATTACATCAATTGCCGATTTGGTTGGAGCGTCTTGAAACATGGTTGAAATGTATGAGGCTGTGGAATTTATCGCCGTTAAGGAATTACTATTATTATTACTTCCAGGGACAGCACGCGCTGATTCTGGGCTTACAATTCGCACTGAAGAAAAACCCGCCTGATCTAATTTTACTCTCAAAGAAGGAATGATTCCCAAAAGTTCTGTTGGGGTAACATTCATGGACTCGTATGTGTTCAAAAAGTCTGGTTCATTGGTAATGGAAACCTCAGTTATATTAATCCCAAACATATCTTTCATACCCGTCAAAAAAATTAAAATATATTCAATGAATTCATCGACCATTCCATCTTTAAGAGTATTTAGCAAGACACTTTCGTCTACAGAAGCGCGTTTATGAGATCCATTTTTTTTCATCCAACCCGGTGCTGTATTGCTGTTGCCAATAATGTAGTCAATCCCAACGTTTGAAAGTGAAATCGCTTGTTGTAAGGTGTTGACAACAAAGTGCGAGTATTCATTGTTAAGATCGTTGTGATTGTAATACGTCCAATTGATAGCATCCATATTGATGGAATTGGGATCATCATTGTCGTTTACATTATTTTCCAATGTATGGTGAATAAATAAGCGAATCATGTTGATGTTTAGATCTTGATACGCCAGTTTTTCTATCTGTGCTCGTTTCGTTGCGCTTAGTGCTGCCAAATCTTTAGTGCGCCTTTTAATTCCACCGCCCCATCCATCTATTTTTTGAAATCGCTCATTTGTATTTAAAACAACGGATGGGCCTGGCATTGCATTTACCTCGTCTAAGGAATAGGTGGTGTTTTCTGTTAGATAATAAAAACTAATCTTGTAATTTGAAACAGACTCTAAAATATTAAAAGTGTAAGCGTATTGCTTCCAGTTTGAATCTATATTAAATGTTTTTTCCTTGAGTACAGATGGACCAAGCGCCGGGTCGCTAATAGACAGTTTAATTTCTGCTAAACTACTCGATTTTGCATAAAAAGATACCGTTAATTTACTTCCTTCTATAGCAGCAAATGAATGTGTGGATTTTGTTTGTATGTTGTTTTCAGGATTTCCAAGGAAAGTTACATTTGTTTGTATTGCTTTTGTACTTCCTGCTATTAGATTATTGGTTTGTATCTGAAACTGTGCTACAGCATTATTATCCGCTTGATTAACCCAATAGGTAAAATCAGTGCCTGAGGTAAGCTCTATTGCGCCATCTCGTATTGGAAGTTGGGCTACACAATGCAACATGGACATAAAAAAACAACATAAATTACAGAAACTTTTCACTAAACAATTTTACAGGAAATAAATTCTAAATTCTATAATTATTATATTAAAACTTGTAAGAAATTAACCAATACCAAGAGTGAAAGCGTTGCGCTTGAGCATTTATCTAACAATTAAATTAAATCAATAAAAAAATCAATTATATTACGACTCAATTTTTGAATTATTAAAGTTGAACTGTCAGCAGCAATAAACATTGACAACCTTAAAGGAGCAAGATAAATTTCCACTAACCCTGTAAGGTAAATTGATTTTGTTGAACACGGCTAGTATCAAAAGAATAATCAAAATCTATGTAAATGGAATTGCTTCCCTAGCCTGATTTCATTGGTATTCTTTTGATTCGTTATTAAAGTATTTACAAACTATGAAAAAACTATTTGTTCTATCCCTCTTGTCTTTACTTCAATGTGAAAAAATCACGAAAGAAAAAACCCTTCAAAAACCAAACGTCCTATTGTTTTATATGGATGACTTACGACCTGAATTGAGTAGTTTTGGAGTAGCGCACATACAATCTCCAAACATTGATGCACTTGCAGCAAAAGGTGTGAAATTTACGAACGCCTATTGTAATGTACCCGTATGTGGAGCATCACGTGCCAGCATGCTCACAGGTATGCTACCCACCAAAAATAGATTTTTAGACTACAACACTTTTGCTGAAAAGGAAACACCAGAAGCCATAAGCCTGCCTCAGTTGTTTAAAGAAAATGGATACATCACTATTTCAAATGGGAAAATCTATCATCATTTAGACGACAGGGAAGCAGATTGGGATGAGGTTTGGCGCCCGTATGCATTTGATGATAACGAAACGGGATTGGCACCAACAGATTATTGGCAATCGCTTTGGAAAGATTATCACGATCCAGAAAACGCAGCAACCTATAAAAAGACTGATAGAGGCCCTGCGTATGAAAGTGCAAAGGTTACAGACTCTACCTATATTGACGGTTTGATGACTGAAAAGATCATCAGAGATATTAAAAAGTTAAAGAAAAACGGCACCCCATTCTTTTTAACAGCTGGCTTTATAAGTCCACACTTGCCGTTCAATGCACCATCAAAATACTGGGATTTATACGACAGAAATAACATTAAGCAACCCGAAAATTACAACTATGTCCCACATGGTGCGCCAAAAATGAGCATTAGCAATTGGCCAGAAATGCGCTCTTATACCAATATCCCCAAACGCGGTCAGGTTTCAGACAGCATAGCAATAGATTTAATTCACGGCTACTATGCTACCGTCTCATATTCAGATGCCTTAATTGGTAAAATATTAGAAACGCTCAAAGACCAAGGGCTTGACCAAAACACCATTGTTGTTTTGGTCTCTGACCACGGTTATAATTTACAAGAGCACACGCAATGGGCAAAATTTACCAATTACAACACTTCAACCCAAGTACCCTTGATTATTTACAATCCACTTGCAAAAACCAAGGGTCCAACGAACGCCTTAACATCCCTAGTAGACGTTTATCCTACATTGGCCGAAATATGTGGCCTTAAGGCTCCTATTGATCAATTGGATGGAACGAGCTTGGTAGAGGTTATGTCTAATCCAAAATTGAAAGGAAAACCACATGTTTTTATTAAAAAAGGTAAGGGGTATACATTGAAAACTAATGACTTTAGTTATACCGAGTTCATCCGACCAAAAGACAATACCACTGTCACTTCTATGCTCTATGATCACCAAAAAAATAAGGATGAAAATATCAATGTTGTAAATCAAAAAGAATTTGCAGACGTTGTATCAGAACTTAAGACCACCCTTCATGCGGTCTATCAAAAAAACATTACAGGTGAATAGCACGCTGTGGTATTGTTTTATAGCAACGCAAGTATTTAACTGAGCATACATATTATTGAAAAACAGTCTGCATAATAACGCATATATTGACACAATCATGAGATATTTACTTTTATTTCTTTTAACAACCTCTAAAATCCTATCACAAAATAATCTCCCATCAAAAAAAGGGGTTGCCTTTAGCTTAAGTTATGAAAGCAGTTGGCAGGAAAGATTTGATAAACTAAACCCCTCTTGGCATTATTCCTGGAATTGGGAATACAGGTCAGGATACCCCAATAGCGTAGAATTTGTTCCTATGATTTGGGGAAGACAAAGCGCAACACAAGAAAAAATGGATTACCTAAATAATTTGGAAAGCATGGGTGTCATTGAAAACGTATTGGCTTTTAACGAGCCAGATCTGGAGGGCCAAGCGAACCTAACAGTTGATGAAGCCGTAGACCTGTGGCCCTTATTAGAAACTTTAAATGTTCCTATCTCTAGCCCCGTCACTTCTGCACCACTAAACGATTGGATGCGCAATTTTATGAATAAAGCAATAGATGAAAACCTTCGAATTGATTTTGTCGCCATTCACATTTATCACAAAAACACACCTTCCAACTTTTTAGCATTGGTAGAAGAAGTTTATGAAACCTATGGAAAACCCATTTGGATTACTGAGTTTGCTGTTCGAGACAACAATGCTTCCGAAAGCACACCTAATAAATATTCAGAAGCATACGTGCATTCTTTTATGAATGAAGTTCTAAATGCCTTAGAACAATTAGAATATGTAAAACGCTATTCATGGTTTGATCCAAGCAGCAACAATTCAAAATACCCAAGACTTGAAACGGCAGATTTAATCTCAGAAAACAATCAACTTACCACTTTGGGTGATTTTTATGCCAATTATTCTCTTTCGCTCCAAAACAACAACACAAGCAATATATACTTATCACCAAGCCCAGCTTCAAACACAATCAAAATCAATGAAAATAAAGAAGAACTCAAAGTAACGGTTTATGACGTAAATGGTCAGGTGCAATTAAAAAAAAAAATTATTGATAAACTCGATGTTACCCCCTTAACAAATGGTGTGTATTTTTTAAAGCTAGGAAGTGGAGAAAATGAAACAATCCATAAGACAGTTATTCAAAAATAATCCCAGCAAGCTTTAAGCGAAGCATAACGTGCCTTAATAGAAAAGGTGTTTTTTAGCATTATTCACCCATCCCGCCTGATTTTTGTAGTTGACAAAGTATATATTTAAATCAGCCTGATTCTGGTACTCTACAAAGTAAATGTTTTTGTCTGCTTGGTTTGCGTATGCTGTAAAGAACCAAATCCCATTGTTTTTATCGGCTTGGTTTTTGTATTTTACCTTGTATACCTTGAGATCAGCTTGGTTTGGATAATCGACCACAAATACCTTAACATCGGCTTGGTTGGCATATTGAACTGAAAAAACTTTTTGGGCATAACAGCAATTGCTCATAAAGAGAATAAATCCTACTGCAGCGATGCTAATAAACTTTGTCATCAGTACACGATATTAATTGTTACATGTCCTTAACAGCTCTAAAGCCCGTATGTATACTTCCAGTATCAGGCGTAGTTTTCATACGCATGGAGTTGCGATACCCACTACAATAGCTTTTGTGGCATAAAAAGCTTCCTCCCCTACTGACACGCTTTTGTGCATAGGGCTCATTTGAGTCGTAAGACGTTTCAGGTCCTTTGGGATTAACAGCTTTTTGACTCGCTAATGTCTCATAATAATTTTCATGATACCAGTCGGCACACCATTCCCAAACATTGCCAGACATATCATATAATCCATAGCCGTTTGGTGGATACGTACTAACAGGGGCACTTAAATAAAAACCATCGCGTTCTTTGTTCTGATAAGGAAAATTCCCTTCCCATGTATTGGCCTTAGGTGCTCCCGCTGAAAGATCTTCATTCCCCCATGCATAAGGGTTGTCCGCTAAACCACCTCTACTAGCATACTCCCACTCTGCTTCAGTTGGAAGCCGCTTACCAGCCCAGTTGCAATAGGCAACAGCATCAAACCAACTTATGTGGACAACAGGATGGCTTTCCATTCCTTCAATACTGCTGCCTGGACCTTCTGGTTGACGCCAATTGGCACCTTGTTTCCAACGCCACCACTGACTTACATTATCAAGTGTAACTGGATTTTGGGTAGCCACAAAAACTAAGGAAGCAGGGGCTAGCTGACTGTCATCAGGCTTGGGTGTACCAGGTGGTAATTCTTTTTTAATTGCTTCCCAATCAACAGCCTTTTCAGCGGTAGTAATATATCCGGTGGCTTTTACAAAAGCTTCGAACTGCGCATTAGTAACTTCGTGTACATCCATCCAAAAAGAGTCTATCTGAACTTCGTGTTTTGGGTATTCATCGCGCCATGCACGTTCATCATCAGCACCCATAGAAAAGGTGCCTCCCGGAATCAACGCCATATCCGCTGTAGATTGATTTGAATTTACATATGGCTTTTGATCAGTAACAGACGTAAATCGGCTGTTGGTAGGTGTGCAACTATGACCAGCAGTTTGCTCAAGCACTTTTGGTTTTTGCTGACAAGCTGTTACAAAAATCAAAACAAATAAAAATAAAAATCTCATGTTATAAAGGTAACGAATTGAAGGAAAATGAAACAAACACTATTGAACCTAAATTAAACAGCGGTCTTAATTATTTTTTTGTGCTCTGAACGTTCTCCATCACTGAGTTGAACGATATAAACACCTGGTTTTACAGAAAGCATATCAATAGATCTGTAGCCTTGATCAAAGTTCAAACTCCCCTTTTTAATGACTCGCCCCAATGTATCAATTATTCGATAACCCAATATTGATGTGGTATCATCTATAGGGTTTATAAATAGGTTGTCATAAACTGGATTTGGATAAGCAGCAAAAAAAGATTCTTTTTTAACTTGATCTAAGCCCAATGTAATATAACAAGAAGGGGCAACAAGATAATCGTCGTTTATGATCGTTGAAAGCTTGTTATCTGAAAAACTTTGTTGATTCGTGTTATCAAAAAAAGCATTATCAATTACTGAGTCATCGGCTCCTAGAAAATCCTGCATAAGGGTAGCAAAAACCTGACGGTAATCGTGTTGTACGGTTTTCAATTGCCAGTTATTATTGGATGAGGCCTCTGTCAAATCAACATTTACACCAGAAATACCCCCTTCTACTGGCTTTCCAAAGACAAACATGGGGGCAATTTCTCCGTGATCGGTACCATTATTACCGTTCTGAATGGCTTTTCGGCCAAACTCAGAAAAGGTTAACCCAATAATGTCATCCCCAATAGAATCGGAATTAATATCAGCAACAAAAGCATCTACAGCCGAAGAAAGTTCAGTAAGTAAATCGGTATGTTTTCCGTTTATATCTCCAGTACCTTCATTTTGATTATTGTGGGTATCAAAACCTCCAATGGTGACCATATAAACCTTGGTCTGAATACCACCTCTTATTAAACGAGCAACGGTTTTTAATTGATCTGCAAGATCTGTATCTGGGTAAGTAACTAAGTTTGCTGCACCGGGAGCTGTAAAAGAATCTTCAATGGCCTTTGCGTATGTGTTAGCGTTTGCATCAGTATCAACAATGTACTGAAGTTCTGAACCATAGTGCGTGCTTTGAGGTATGTTTTGGGGTGCTTGCCCGGCAAGTCCGTCCAATATTGTGTAAAAATTTTCAGAGTCTTGGCCTTCAATATTTAGAGCAGTACCATGCTCGTGTTCGGCATGAAAACCAAGCCATGTATTACTCGATCCAAGTTGAATACCTAGGGGGAAATTTGAGGGAAATAGATCAGCATAGGCTTCTTCCATAAATCGACCCATCCAACCACTATCTTTTCCATTATCCCAGCTGTTACCATCATTTCCCGTTGCCCATAAATCTATTGAAGCAAAATGGGATTTGTTTGCTGAAGGATATCCAACAGATTGTAATACACGTAACATACCGTCTTGATACAAGCCCTTAAAACCTGAATTAATACTGCCCTCTAAAAGCGCAGGATTAAATATTAGATCTTGATTTGACCCAGAAACGGATACATCAACGGCCTGATTGTTGTAATTAGTTACAGGAATATAAATATCTGGACGAAGCTGACTATAATATCCAAATTGATCGTACGGAATAAGGGTGTTCAATCCATCATTACCTCCTTTTAATTCAATCAAAACTAATTTTCGATTAGAAATATCACCACAATTTAAAGAGGTATTGGCTAACTTTAAGGCTGCGCCCACCTCATAAGGAAGTAATCCAAGAGCTGAAGCAGTAGATGAAAGTTTAATAAATTCTCTTCTTTTCATAAGCGTTATTACATCAATTGGAATTCGGCAGCATTGATCATTTTAGGAAGCAAACCTTCTTGACCAGAAAGTCTGTTCTTAATAAAATTAGCGGCAGCTTCTTGTGTGCTCCCATTTGTTGTCTTGTAGGCTTCCCATGCATCATACCAAACATAATTTTGCTCATTGTCATGAATTAGAAATTTCACAAAATAAGCAATCCGGTTGGCGTCTAAATCTTCGCTATAAAAGAGCTCGGATAACTCTTGTACTATTTTAGTGGCGTCATAGGGGTCTGAAACAGTATTTTCAATAAAATCCGTAGCATCAAAGGCTGTCCAAATGCGCGCATAATATTGATAACCATTATTGGTTGTTTGAACACCTTGGATTACATTTTGTCCGTTTCCATAATTATCACTAGTATACGTTCCACCAATAAAAGATAGAATAGTATTGTAGCGAGCTATGATATTGTTTGAATTAAACCAAGCCCTATCATAGGCAGGTGGTTGGTAATCAGCAGGGTAACCAGCGACTGATGGTGGAGAAAAAATATTCATTCCACTATAAGAGAAAAACGTATTGTGGCAAAAATTCCACCAAAACATGTAAAACCTATAATTCTCATTGCTTTTTGCATCATTCTGACTTGTACCCTCAGCCACTTGAGGCGTTTCGGGGTTTGGAATCTTAATATCTAGTATCGTTAACAGTTCATTTAAAAACTGTAATGGGCTTTTAATAATACCTCCAATGTTTTCATTGGAACTATCCGAATCATCTAAATCAAAGAAATGCTTTGACTTGAGTAATGTTTGTAGTACTTCTAGCAAGTTATACCCATTATTTTTAAGCTGTTGCGCTAAAGGTGTGATGATATCATCCTCAACCTCTTGTTCCCATTCACTGCGAACAAACATGCGGTACATTTTACGAACATAATTTTTTGCAGTCTCCAATTGATCAAAGACCATATCCACAAAATCATCTAACTCTGTATGTATTGTTGTTGTCGAATTTCCACCAGAAATGGTTTGATTATCAAAAGCATAACTAAACGTTTTATCTCCTGAATCGTGCTTATTGACATTGATATACCCCATAGGAATGCCCGAGGGGAAATGCGGAGATTTAACTGTGTCACTGTCTAAAGTATTGCGGTTATTTTTTAATTTAATGCCTGAAAACACCTTAGCAGCTTGAACAACATCGTGTTCGGTATAATTCGTATAATCGCCATCAGAAACCTGAGGACCTTTCCCAATAGTGAAAAGTTCTAAAAACTCACGAGCATAATTCTCGTTTGGGCTGTTCTTGTTATTATCACCATTATCTAAATAATAGAGCATGGAATTATCAAAAGTAATTTTGCGGGCAAGGTCTTTAACACTTTTATCTGCGTAGAATTGCAGCAAGTTTAAATAGTCAAAATAATGAGCCGATTTACCAGAACCGTCGTCTTTGGAGGCGGTAAAAGTGGTAAACAAAAACCACGTTAATTTATCGACTAGGGTGTTTTGTTTTATGGCGTTATACCACCACCATCCAGCAACCAATGCGCGCTTAGGTCCCTGCCTACAAGTATAGCTGTTGTTTTGCCAATTGGTATCATTTAACCAAAAGCCATCCTGATTGTTTGCACACAAAGGGTTAGCACCTGACCCATTAGTAACAGGATCGTTTGGCCAATTCCATGCGTATGACTTTGAAACATTTAGCTGAGCTAATATTTCAGTTGGTGTTTTACCAGTCATGTCATCCAACTGCGCTTTTGAGTATTGAAAACAAGCCCTTCTAAGCAGGTGCTTTGTTAATCTTTTATCAAGCGGCTGAGTGTGTTCATTTAATGAAGCCATATTAAGCCATGAAGAGTTAACTTCTTGATTATTTGGATTGTTACATCCGTAAAATTAAATAAAAAAAGTTACTTAATTTAAATAATCAGCTTTTAGGGCAAATAATGATAACTTATGGTCAATATGTGTTAATATCTGCTTAAGCAATATTAACACAATATAATCCCATCATGATATTAAAGTAACATGAAAGTCAATCGCTTTGTTGCAATGAGAAACCTTCTAAAAAGAAGGGGAGAAAAAGAAAGCTACTTAATTAAAGTAGCTTGATGTTGCTAGCGGACTTACCGCGTTTTCCATCAACTTCTTCAAAAGAAACGCTGTCTCCTTCATTAAGAGTCATACCGTCTTCTAGGGCACTAATATGTACAAAAACATCCTCACCAGCATCTGTTGTGATGAAACCAAATCCTTTTGATTCGTTGAAAAACTTTACTTTACCATTCATAATTTAAAAATATTAGCAAGAGTACGATTAAAAATTGAACTAGCGATATAAAAATTGAATTTTTAGCTAATTATAAGGCTAAATGGAGGCAAATTATTAGCTATAATAAAAAAAGCGCCCAAAGGCGCTTTTTGTTTCGTGTATTCTTGTGACTACAACCATGCAACTGCACCCGTTGCGAGTTGATAAACGCCTCCTTTTATCGCAATCTCACCAGCAGCTTCCATTTCAGCTAAAATGGGACTCATGCTTTTGATCTCGCCTATGGTATGGTTGACGTTTTCGGCTATAGCAGCGTTTACAAAATCTGTATTTGCGCTGTTGTGAGGTGCAGGCACATTAGGCTTTACTGCATCCACGGCTGGTTGAATATTAGAAAGTAACGAAGTGATATTTCCCAATTCAACACCGTCACACGCTGCTTTTACTGCGCCACATCCTTCGTGACCTAAGACCACGATAAGCTTACTACCGGCTACCTTACAAGCGTATTCCATACTTGCAACAATATCCGTGTTGACAAAGTTTCCAGCAACTCGGGCGACAAAAACATCACCTAGTGCCTGATCAAAAACCTCCTCAACTACAACACGTGAATCAATACAAGACAATACAATAGCCTGAGGCGCTTGCCCAGAAACACTGGCAGCGCGTAGATCATTGATGTTAACAGCTGTTAAATTATCAGTCGTATAATTAGAATTTCCAGCCTTTAAGTTAGCAAAGACTGTGTCAGGCGTAAGTTGCGCCTGTGCATCTGATGTTAAGATATTATTTCTCATTTTATAAATTTTAGTTTTGTGATTTGATGTGATTTAAAAAATCGGGGAGTTCCTCAAAAACATTTGCCGCAGGAACCAGTTTCGGCAACAAACCTATACGCTCCATCATGTAGCGTGGTTGCTTTGGTACATGAATAAAATAAATACGCTTTCCTTGTTTACTCAAATCTACCAATAAGTCCTCTAGTGCATACAATCCTGATTGGTCAATGTATTCCATACGATCAAAGCGAAAGAGTACTGTATTCGCTTCGGCCTTTATGGTTTTGGCTAACTTTTGAAAACCATCTGTAGAACCAAAAAATAAGGGACCGTTAATATGCTTTATTGCTATGCTATCGCTTTTGAGCAAGGTGCTGCTCTTTTCATCTTCCCAAAGTTTTTCTTTGCTACCCGTGGTTACTTCTGAGGAGTTTTCAGTAAGGTCTCCGATCTTTTTCATAAACATCAGAGATGCCATAATAAGACCAATACCTACTGCATAAACCAAATTCCATACCGTGGACAATAACATTACTACAAGCATTACTACAACTTCAGAGCTGATACCTGTTTTGCCAATTTTAATGTCTCGCGGAAGTGAAGGAATGGCGCGTAATCCCTTGTAATCCATCACTCCGATTCCAACAGTTACCAAAATTCCAGCCAGTACCGCAGCTGGAATGGTTGAAGCCGCTGAACTAAACAACAGTAGGATCATAAGTAAAACCAGCCCGGCAATCATTCCAGAAATGCGAGTCTTACCTCCTGAGTTGATATTCACTACTGTTCTAATAGTAGCACCTGCCCCTGGA
>Ga0228662_1000659_pt1 | contig 16260 bp, 12 predicted proteins | sample 76DmetaG_FD_183173 | JGI IMG/M metagenome (GOLD analysis project Ga0228662, IMG submission 183173) | Seawater microbial communities from Monterey Bay, California, United States - 76D | ecosystem: Environmental > Aquatic > Marine > Coastal | place: USA: California | collected 2016-11-10
AACAACTCTTCCTTTAATCAAGATATAGGTGATTGGAACATGAGTAATGTTACTAACATACGATTTATGCTTTCAAATACACCATTTAACCAAGACATCAGTAATTGGAATACGAGTAGTGTTACCGATATGCAAGATTTATTTGGTAATAATAGTTTTTTTAATCAAGATATTAGTAGTTGGGATACGAGTAATGTAACTAATATGCGTGCAGTATTTATAAATACTACCGCCTTTAATCAAGACTTAAATTCTTGGGATGTGAGTAGTGTAACTAATATGGTGTATATGTTTAGGGGAGCTACCTCTTTTAATGGAGATATAAGTTCTTGGAACACCAGCAGTGTAACAAACATGATTCAAATGTTTTATTTAGCAACTACCTTTAACCAAAACATAGGTAGCTGGAACACTAGCAGTGTTACCGAAATGAATGAAATGTTTAGACAGGCTACATCATTTAATAAACCTTTGAATGAATGGGATGTTAGTAATGTCACAAATATGACTGGTATGTTTAATGAAGCTACTTCCTTTAATCAGTCTATTGGAGGCTGGGCTGTATCTAATGTAACCAATATGGCAGGCATGTTCTCACTTGCTAGTTCTTTCAATCAAAACATAGGTAGCTGGAGTACTAGCTCAGTTATAACTATGGCTGAGATGTTTAATGGAGCATCCTCTTTCAATCAAGACATTAGTAATTTGGATGTGTCTAATGTGGCTAATATGAATGGTATGTTTGATGATTCTGATCTTTCAACCGATAATTATGATTTAATACTTATTGGTTGGGCAAGTCAAAACTTACAACAAGAAGTTTCACTAGGTGCAGGTTCAACAATGTATTGTAGCGGAGCTACAGCCAGAAATACGCTGGTAAATACTTATGGATGGACTATTACAGACGGTGGTTATGATACCACTTGTAGAACTGCTATTACAGATGCTAATTTCCAAGATGCAATTAATACCTGTTTAACAACCAATCCAGCAGATGGTTTGTGTGCTTCGTCAGAATATGGATCTATGCCAACTTGGGATGTAAGCCAAGTGACTAATATGACTTCAGCATTTAATGATAAAGTTGCATTTAACGCAGATATTAGTACTTGGGATGTTAGCAATGTAACTTCAATGGAAGGAATGTTTAGATTATCTAATTTCAATCAAGATATTAGTAATTGGGATACAGGGAGTTTAACCAATATGTATGGTATGTTTTATAATGTACCTTTTAATCAAGACATAGGAGGATGGAATACTAGTAGTGTTGTCAATATGCAAGATTTATTTGGGAAGAATACTTCTTTTAATCAAGATATTAGTAGTTGGGATACGAGTAATGTTACTAGCGTGCGTGGAGCATTCATAGATGCTGAAGCTTTTAATCAAGACATTGGTTCTTGGGATGTAAGTAATGTAATAGATATGGATTATATGTTTAGAGAAGCTACTTCTTTTAATCAAGATATAAGTGGTTGGAATACAAGCAATGTAACAAAAATGACAGGTGTATTTGATAAAGCATCATCTTTTAATCAACCTATTAATTCTTGGGATGTTAGTAAGGTTACTAATATGGATAGTATGTTTGAAGATGCAGATAGTTTTAATCAAGATCTAAACAATTGGGACACCTCTAATGTTACCTCTATGAGTGCTATGTTTGCAAGAGCAAACTCCTTTAATGGAGATGTAAGTACTTGGGACACCTCTAGTGTTACTAATATGTCTAGCTTAGCTATCTACACTCAAAATTTCAATTCAGATATAAGCAGCTGGGATATAAGCAATGTAACTTCCCTTAGAAATACTTTTTTAGATGCAAGGGCATTTAATCAAGATATTAGTGGTTGGGATGTATCAAATGTAACAGATATGAATAGTACGTTTACTGGAGCTAGTTCTTTTAACCAAGACATTAGTAGTTGGGATGTGTCAAACGTAATTGATATGAGTCGATTATTTGCTAACGCTTCATTATTTAACCAGGATATTAGAGAATGGGATGTTTCTAACGTTTCAGATATGTGGAAAATGTTTTATGGAGCAACAAACTTTAATCAAGATATAGGTTCATGGAATGTAACTAATGTAGCTGTAATGGATGAGATATTTGAAAACACATCATTATCTACCGATAATTATGATTCAATACTTATTGGTTGGGCAAGTCAAAACTTACAACAAGATGTTTCACTAGGTGCAGGTTCAACAATGTATTGTAGCGGAGCTACAGCCAGAAATACGCTGGTAAATACTTATGGATGGACTATTACAGATGGTGGTTATGATACCACTTGTAGAACTGCTATTACAGATGCTAATTTCCAAGATGCTATTAATACCTGTTTAACAACCAATCCAGCAGATGGTTTGTGTGCTTCGTCAGAATACGGATCTATGCCAACTTGGGATGTAAGCCAGGTAACCACAATGGCTTTCGCATTTTTTGATAAATCTGATTTCAATGCAGATATCAGTTCTTGGGATGTTAGCAATGTAACTACAATGGAGGAAATGTTTGTAAGAGCTTCCTCATTTAATCAAGATTTAGGTACCTGGGATGTGAGTAACGTTACTAATATGGGAGCTATGTTTTTTAATACTTCCTTTAATCAAGATATAAGTGGTTGGAATATAAGTAATGTTACAGATATTTCCTCTTTGTTTCGGGGTACTCCATTTAATCAAGACATCGGTAATTGGGATACTAGTAATGTAATTTCAATGGGGACTATATTTTTTGGCACCCCATTCAATCAAGATATCAGTTCTTGGGATGTAAGTAATGTCACCAATATGAGCTATATGTTCGTAGCTACACCTTTTAATCAAGATATCAGTTCTTGGGATGTAGGTAACGTCACAAATACATATAGAATGTTTGATGGAGCAGGTTCATTTAATTCAGATATCAGTTCTTGGGATGTGAGTAATGTTACTGAAATGTCTGAGATGTTCAAAGGAGCAATTTCATTTAATCAAGATATAGGTTCTTGGAATGTAAGTAATGTTGTTGATATGTCTAGGATGTTCTGGAATGCTACAGCTTTCAATCAACCACTAAATGATTGGGATGTTAGTAAGGTTACCGATATGACATATATGTTTGATAATTCTGATCTTTCAACAGATAATTATGACAATGTATTAAAAAGTTGGTCACAGCAAGATGTTCAGTCTGGAGTCTCTTTAGGTGCATTAGGTGTAAATTATTGTAATGGTGCAGATGCCAGACAAATTCTAATAGATACCTACGGATGGACAATAACAGACGCTGGTTCAGATTGTTCAACTGCTAGTGTAGATGATCTAAACCAACTAGATGTTTTAATTTATCCAAACCCAGCAACAGATAAATTATATATCAACGGTATTAAAACGATGGCAACTATCTCAGTATTTGATTTATTAGGAAAAGAAATATTTTCTGTTAAAACAATAAAAGAAGTAGATGTAGATTTTCTTCCTAAAGGAGTTTATTTAATTAAAATTAGAGAAAATCAAAACCAAGCTACAATAAGGTTTATGAAAAAATAACCAATAAAAATAATTGAATATAATTGTATAGTAACTTTTAATTAATAATATAAATTTTAAAAATAATCAAAATGAAGAAAATCTTATTTTTAGCATCAATCCTGTTGTTTTCATGTCAAGATAAAAATAACGCAGAAGACCCTGCTCCAAAAGGTATTATGTGGTTTAACAGCAGTCCAAGCGACATAGACATAGTTATTGAAGGGATTAGGCACTTTGAACACATAGAATTTGAAAAAGCTCATGTATACTTTGAAAAAGCGGTTAAGTTAGATTCAACTTTATTTGCTCCGCACGTAATGTTAGCTAGTTTATCTAGACCCAATTCAACTCAGCAAGAATACCACTATAATAAGGCAAAAGAGTTGGTGAAAGATAAAAATGAAAATTCCAAAAGATTTGTTTCATTACTGGACACACCAAATAAAAATGGAAATAGAACTATTTTTGGAAGAGGCGACAAATCAAAAGTATGGGATTTAATGATTGCAGATGCCCCAACAGGTCCTTTTATTCAATTTTATCATGCATGGTCTAGAAATGATCTTAACAATAGAATTAAGACATTAGAAAATCTTCGAGAAGCTAGAGTTTCTAGAGGTGAAGATGACAACGGACACATTACTAATTTTCTTGGATATAGCTATGTACAAGCTGAACAATTAGATAAAGCAAAATCTGCTTTTGAAGACTACATGACTAATAACCCAGATAGATATAATTCTTACGATTCTATGGCTGAGTTTTATTTAAATCAGAAAGATTACGAAAATGCCAAAGAATACTATCTAAAAGCATTGAATACCTATCCTGGAGCAAATTCAGCTAGTCAAAAATTGAGACAAATTAATATGATGAAAACTGAGAAAAAATAGCATTTCATCTAGTATATAAATAAAACAAAACCCCTACAGATATGTAGGGGTTTTATTATTAAAATTTTTATGGGAAAAATTAAGAATTCGAAGACAAATAGATTAATTTATATAAGTTTAATAGTTCTATTCTTGTTATTTTAGACTTTTAATCAAAGTAAGTTTTTAAAAATTTAATACTAAAAAAATGAAATTTTAATTTAGTTTTTAAAAAACGATATTCCTCGATGATATTTAACGCTTTTTCATTGTCATTATTTAAAATTGCTATTTGATAATAGGGAATAAAACTTAATAATCTAATATAGTCTTTATACGAGTTTACGATAAGTTCAAAATTAATTAGTTCTAAATTTTTAATTGCAAGTTTTGGGTTATTGTTATTTTTCAAATTGTTTATCGAAAATGCAATCAAGTAAATAGATATTTTATCATCAAAAGTATCTCCATTTCTTGACAATAACTCTTCGTAATATAAATTTTCAATTTTATTTATTGAACTAAACTTTTTTGTTAATATTAGTATAGTTGTTATTTCATAAAAATATAATATTTCAGATCCTTTTGGGACATTGTCAAAAATCATATGGTTATCTCTGCTATCAATAGATTTATGTCCCATATAACGTCCTAGTAATATTGGATGAATTTTAGTAAACCTGTGCTTAGAGACCTTTCTAAGTTTATTTATTTTTTTTCCTCCTAAAAATAGCGACGTATTAATTATGAGTTCATGAAAAAGTGAATCATCAAAGTTTTTGTTTATTTTATTACTTTTAATTATAAGCATATACCAGCCATAAAAAGAATTATGATCAACAGAATAATAAATCATGTAATTCCTTAGTAAATAATTTGAATTTAAGTAGGGTATTAATTTACCAACTGATTTTTTTGATAATTGTCTCATGGCTAGAGTAATAATATCAGCTACTGAACCAATGTTATATCTTTCTTTAGGTAGTATTTCTTGGTTTTTAAATAAATTATTTAGTAGTTCAAATTTTTCTTTTACTATAATTTCAAATATAAAATATGAGAATAATAGAACATTTTCATTTCTTAAATTAATTAACGCTAAAATATTTTCTTGAGTAATTTTTTTTTCTGTTTCAATTTGTATAATTAATTCTAATAATTTCCACTTTGTATTTATTTCTTCACTTTTACAAAAATTAAGAAAATTAACATAACCAATTCCTTTAGATAAAATATCTAAAGTTTTTCTATTTGGATTTGTGGAGGGTATAAAGCCAAAAAATCTTCGTAATGAAGATAAACTAATATTTTCTCCTATGTTTTTACTTAAATTTTCTTCCAACATAGATTTTACCAATAAAACATCATTATGATTTGATATTGAATGGCCTATTATTTTTGAATATCTAAATTTTAAAGATTTAATATGTCTGTTTTTAGTATTCATGTATGCAGTTAATTATGAACAAATTATGAACAAAAATACAAATTATTTATTCCGAATTTAGAAAGAATTATTTTTTCTGTAAATAAAAATTTTAAATTATATAAAATGGCAAGAGATTACACGAAGTATAACGTTGAAGGTTTAGGAGAAAACTTTAATAAAAGAAAATTAGTATTTACTATCGTAAAAGATTGGATAGAAAAAAACAATCCTAGTTTAGAAGAGTTGCAAAATGCTTTTCCAGATGAATTGCAAGGAAAAAAAGGAATTGTTAGAAAAGAATCCGAAGTGAAAGACCCGAAAAGATTTAATATGAAAGAACCATTAAGCATTAAAAACGGCATGCATGTGGTGGTATGTAATCAATGGGGAGAAAATATTTTAGATTTTATTGCCGTTAGTGAAAAACTTGGATACAAAATTTCAAAATCAGAAATAGCAAAATCAGAAATAGCAAAAGCAGAAAAATTAATTAATTTAAATGAATTTGATCCATTTAGACTAAATAAACAATTTAAGACCTATTTGGATGATGGTGATATTTGTGCAAAATTAGACGAAGAGTTAGAGTCCTTAATTGATAAAGATCCAAAATTCATGTCTTATGCTAAGGTATTTGAACTTGCTTCTGGTTTTCTATTTGATTATTATCGTGAAGATGTTGATACTTATTTTACCATATCTGACGATAAAAACACTTTACTTGACGAATTACAGGAACAATCTTTAATTAGTAGGATATTAGAGAAACATAAATTCAAAGCATCTGATGTTACTTCAACTAATATAGATTTTAAACTACTGTTTACAGCTTACTTTTGTTTTGCTATAAACAAGTTAATAGATTTAGATGATGAAGAAGTTTTAGCTGAATTTGTTTTTGCCCAATCATGCAGCGAAGAGGAGGGTATAGAGATAGAAGATGATGGCGACTGGTTATCAGATTTAACAATAGATATTCTTAATTATATCTATGATAAAAATGTTTCGTCAGACGATTATGAAGACGGATGCACATTGCATGGTTCATATTTTGGAGATTATAATGATTTGGGCTATGATTATGTAAAAGTGTCTAGAGAACTAATCGACTCAATGATATAAAAAAGAGAAAAATCTATGAGAGAATTAACTTCACTTCTTAGATCAGTTATCGATAGAGTTAAAGAATCTATGAAAAAATTAAATTAAACTAAAATTTTAAAAAAAAATGGCTAGAGATTACACGAAGTATAATGCAGCAGGTTTGGGAGAAAACCTTAACAAAAGAAAATTAGTATATACAATCGTAAAGGATTGGATAGAAAAAAACAATCCTAGTTTAGAAGAGTTGCAAAATGCTTTTCCAGATGAATTGCAAGGAAAAAAAGGAGTTGTTAGAAAAGAATCTGAAGTGAAAGACTCTAAGCGGTTTAACATGAAAGAACCATTAAGCATTAAAAATGGTTTGCATGTGGTGGTATGTAATCAATGGGGAGAAAATATTTTAGATTTTATTGCCGCTAGTGAAAAACTTGGATACATTGTAACCGCTAATTCAGGTGAAAACGGGTACTTGAACTATTTTAAGAAACAAGAATTTAGCAATCAATCTGAGTTTATTCAAAATACAAAAAAGCTATTTACAGGATTTTCTTGGGAGAATGAAAAAGACTGTGATGAAGTTGCAGATTTACATAAACAACTTAATGAAATAACCCAGTCTGACGTTCCTAGATATGGGGGTTATTTATATTTATTTACTAAAATAGCATACGAACTGGGTGAAGGCGAATATGATACACATTTTGAATGGGATTATGCAATAGATCACGGATACGACTGGTGGGACATCACTGGGATATCTAAAACTGTAGTTGAACTTGTTGGAGAAAAATATGGTGAAAGTGAATTCAACAAATACTTTTGTTCATTATTTCTTTTAACTCTTCTAAAAATAGTTGACGATGCTTCAGAAACTGGTATTGCTGAATATATAGTGTCAAATAATATTGCTGCATATAAAAAATCATTTCCTGATACAAACGATGCTACAGAAGATTTTGTTTCCGATATAGTAATTGAGCTTTTAAAAACAATTGGCTACGATATTCATGATTATGAAGGGGAGTGTAAAATTGAAGGAAGATATTTCCTAGACATTGGCCTAGATATGGGGTATAACTATCTGAAGCTGGCAGAAGATTTTAGAGATTCAAATATTTAAGTTAAATTTTTATTAATATTATTTAAATGAACAGACAAATAACGGACAATCAATTAGAAGTTTTAGAGGGATTTGTAGGGTACGGAAAACCAAGTGCAGAAATCATTTTTATTGGAATTGAAGAAAGAGGAGGTGGTTATGAAAATTTAAAAATGAGATTCAGTATGGATAAATATAAATATCTTGATTGTAAAAGATTCCATTTAGATACTCTTAGAGTAACTCATTTCCACAACGAAAACAAAAAACATTCTGTAAAATTACAACCAGTTTGGAGTTTTATGTCATACCTAATGCTTAGAAATAAAGAGCATAGTGAGAAAGAAATTATGGCTAATAACAAACAATTATTGAGAGAATATCAAAATAACAGATTGGGTACAACAAATGAAAAAGGTGAAACTTTACTTACTGAACTTTTTCCAATTCCATGTGATAGCGAAAAAATGTGGGGTGTTAAAAATGAATCATATACCAGAATAATTTCCCAATACAAATCAAAAAAAGAATATAGAGAATCAATTCTTCCAAAAAGAAAAAAGAAGTTCAAAAATCTGATAAATTCAACAGATTTCTCAGCATCGGCAATCATATGTTACGGTAAAGGGAATTGGAAAGAATTTGAAAAATTCTTCAACGATTTGGGTGTTCAATTCCAGAAAATTGACACTTCGAAAAAATGTAAAATGGGAATCTTAAAGGATGATATAAAAGTATTTTTAACTCCATTTTTTGGAAATGGACAAATGAATTATAAAACTCTCAACGAAATAATTGAAAAAATAAAATAAAACATACTTAAAAACACAACCCTTACAGAAATGTAGGGGTTTTTTATTGGGCTATTTTTATATTTTTCGAAATTGGTTTTATCGATTTTAAGTAAAAAGATATTTCACTATGTAAAGATGTATAGGACATAACACATTTTTTTATTATATTGATATTTAAATCCTTTAAATAGCTGTGAAAAACTAATAATTTTAAATAAATGAAAGCACTATCCAAATCTAGATTTAAACAAGGTCTAGAATGCCCCAATAAATTATATTTTTCTAATAATAATGATGTTTATCACAATGTAAAAAATGAAGATCCGTTTTTGCAAGCCTTAGCAAGTGGTGGTTTTCAAGTAGAGGAATATGCTAGGTTACAATATCCTGGTGGTATCTTAATAGAAGATCCAGAGGATAGAGAAAACTATGATTACCAAGATTTAGCAAATCAAACTTCCGAGCTATTAAAACAAGAAAATGTAGTAATCTATGAAGCCGCTTTTTATATCAATGATTTATTTATAAGAACAGATGTTCTTGTTAAAAAAGGTACTCATATTCAGCTCATAGAAGTTAAGGCAAAATCTCTTGACCCAAGCCAGCCTTATAATTTTGTAGGAAAGTCAAAAAAATTAGTGAGTAGCTGGAAGCCCTATCTTTTTGATTTGGCTTTTCAAGCCTATGTTACCCAATGTTGTTTGCCTTCGTATACTATTACTCCTTATTTATGTCTGGTTGATAAAACAAAATCTGCAACTGTAGATGGATTAAATCAGTTTTTTAGAGTTGAAAAAGATGCTAATAGCAGAACAGGAGTGAGAAAAACATTTAAGCAGGTGAGTCAACTAGGTGAAAATATATTACACCAAGAAAACTTATCTGAAGTGGTTTCAAAAATTCATAACGGAGACCACAAATATTACGATAATCTAAATTTTCATGAGGCGGTTAACTTATTGTCAGAAATTAGAACACAAAATTATTATCCAAACTGGCCCGCTCAATTTTCGGCTTGTAAAAAATGTGAATTCAAAAAAGATGATAGCGAGGATGGTAAGAAAAAACAATCTGGATTTGAACATTGTTTTAAAAAGCAATACCATTGGACAAATCAGGATTTTAAAAAATCCAATATTTTTAATGTTTGGGATTTAAAAGACCCAAAGTTAATGGAGCAAAAATTATTGTTTAAATCACAGCTAACCCCTGAGGATATTAAATACAAAGAGGCAGCTGGAAAACTTGATCGAACAGAGCGTCAGTGGTTGCAAATCGAAAAAGAACGTAGTGATGATTTTACTGAGTTTGTTGATATAGAGGGTTTACAACAAGAAATGGATAGTTGGGTGTATCCACTTCATTTTATAGATTTTGAAACCTCTACAGTACCACTGCCGTTTCATACGGGCCGTAAACCTTATGAACAAATAGCTTTTCAGTATTCACATCACATTTACTATGAGGACGGCCGTATAGAGCATGCAAACGAATATATTAACTCAACCGCCGGTGAGTTTCCAAATTTTGAATTCATTGAACATTTGCAAAAAGCATTATCGAATGATGAAGGAACTATTTTTAAATATTCTACACATGAAAATACAATACTCAATGCCATTAGAGCGCAATTGAAAGCTAGTAATACCCCAAACAAAGAATCGCTTGTTTCATTTATAGAATCTATTAGTCATCATACAACAGACAATCCAGACCCTTGGACAGTGCCAACAAGAAAATTTAATAAGGGTACTCGAGATATGGTAGATCTCTGTAAAGTAGTTAAAAATTACTACTACAATCCTCATACTTTTGGTTCAAATTCTATTAAAAAAGTGCTCCCTGCCGTATTGAACTCTAGCCAGTTTGTTCAAGAAAAATACAGTAAACCTATTAGAACTATTGGAGTGAGTAGTAAAAACCTCCCAAAAGATCATGTTTGGTTAAAAAAGCTAGACAACGAAATTATTAGCCCCTACAAAACATTACCCCCAGTACATGAAAATATAAGTCAAGAAGAGATTGAAGCTAGATTGTCTAACATTGATAATATTGATGATGGAGGTGCAGCACTTACAGCCTATGGTAAAATACAATATACCGATATGACTGAAAAGGAAAGAGTAGACATAGCAGATGCATTAAAAAGATATTGTGAGCTAGATACCTTGGCCATGGTCATGATTTATGAGCATTTAAAATCTTTATTAATAAAAATTTAATAAATGAAAAATAAAGTAATTCATATATTAATCTTGGTTGCCTTTATCTTTTCTTGTGAGAAGGAAGGACAGATTATAGAAGATAATGGAGAAGGAATTACTATCGAGTTTTTGGAGGGTCTTAATGATGATCCAACCTATCAGTTATCCAAAGATTCAAATGGTTTTTATAACTTAAATTTGGATAGAAACACAAATCAAACGATACAACGAATTACAGGAAGAATATTAAGAAATGGTTATACTTTAGTGGATTTAGGTAGTGGAGCTCAACCTAAAAATATAAATTGGGAATCTAACCTATACTGGTGGTTACTGGAAGGAGATACTGTTGCAAATATTACCTACACTTATCTTAATTTATTTACAGGAGAATTGGTTTACGTTAATTTACCTCCTCTTATTAATTGGAAAGAGGTCATAGTTCCAATTATCAATGAAAATTCCTATAGTAATCAAGAAACCGGGATAGTAAATACTGTGATTGCACCAATACAAGAAATGATTGGAGATACCATGAAGATTAAAATGACATATATTCACTCAATCACTCAACAAGAAGAAGGGTCCAATTCTTTTGATATTATAGGAGAAAGAATTTTTAAAGATTCTACTTATGTAATTTTAAAATAAATATGGATAGAGGAGTCTCCAGGAAATTTTTAGTTTTACCTTATTTTATTAATGTTAGTAATTGAAATTAACCGGAGGAAACTCTAAAAAACAAAAAATCCGAACGAAATGTTCGGATTTTTCTGTGGTACCTCCAGGAATCGAACCAGGGACACAAGGATTTTCAGTCCTTTGCTCTACCAACTGAGCTAAGGTACCTTTGTACTTAGCGGTCGCAAATATAAAGCGAGTTTTTCACAACTACCAAATAAAAATAGAAAAATCTATTGTATTTTTGACATCCATTATTAAATTAAGAATGAATCTAGTCATAGACATTGGAAATTCAAAAGTTAAACTAGCTGTATTTGAAATAGATACAATGATTATGTCTATTGTTTGTGAAGAGAATAGTTTTTTGGATGAGCTAAAAAAAATCTCCAATAAATATCAAATAGTTCAATCTATAGTATCTTCAGTTAAAGATATTGAAGAAGTGTGTTTTGAAGAACTTCAAAAACTACCCTCTTTACTACTATTAAACTCAGATACACCAGTTCCATTTAAAAATCTATATAGTTCACCTTCTACATTAGGAAACGATAGAATTGCATTAGCTGCGGCTGCAATATCTAACTATCCACAAAAAAATTCTTTAATAATTGATGCAGGAACATGTATAACCTATGATTTTATAAACTCTAGTAATGAGTATATGGGTGGTGCTATATCTCCAGGTTTAGAAATGCGCTATAAAGCATTGCACCAACATACCTCTAAGCTACCGTTACTATCTAAAAATGAAGTATATAGACGTATTGGTTTTTCAACTACAGAATCTATTCATTCGGGCGTTATTAATGGAGCTATTTGTGAAATAGAGGGAGTAATAGCTCAATATAAGGAAGATTTTCATGATTTAACAGTTGTTTTAACAGGAGGAGATACAAAATTCTTGTCCAAACAATTAAAAAATAGCATCTTTGCGAATCGAAATTTCCTACTACAAGGATTAAACAAAATATTGACATTTAATAATCAATAATGATTAAAAAAATCATATTCTTTTTAGCAGTTTTAGTAACAGCTCAATCTTTTTCTCAAAGGTCAACTTCTTCACCATACTCTTACTTTGGAGTTGGAGAGGAGTTTGGTACCAGAACTGTAGAACAAATTAGTATGGGAAGTATTGGAGCAGCTTACAGTAATAATCGATATTTAAATTTTGTAAATCCAGCTTCTTTGTCTGAGTTAAGATTTGCTACCTATGTATTTGGAGTCCTAAATAATGGCTTAACTATAAAAGATGCAACTTCAAAGCAATCTTCAAATTCAACAAATTTAAGTTACTTCAGTTTTGCATTTCCTGTTACAAAAAAAATGGGAGTTGTTTTTGGGATGCAACCAACTTCGTCTGTTGGGTATTCATTAATTAATACCGTTACAAATGATGATGGAGATGCCATTAATATTACACAGTTTTCTGGATCAGGAGATGTTAATAGAATATATGGAGGTTTTGGTCTTACACTTTTTAAGGGCTTTTCATTTGGTATAGAAACAGATTTCTTATTCGGTAATATTCAAAATAATGTTTTAAATATTAGAGAAGGCATTACTTTGGCAACAAAAAATATTGAAGATTCAAATGTAAGAGGTGCATCAGTAAAATTAGGAGCACAATACAAAACGACCATAACCAAAGATTTAAATCTTCATGTGGGAGCTTCTTTTAAATTAAGTAATAATTTAAAGTCTACAGGTACAGAAAACTTATATTCTCTTTCAATTGGTGCCTCAGGTTTTGAACAGCCAAGGGATACTATATTTTCAGGTCCTTTAAAAGCAAATCTAGAAAGACCAACAGAAACTATTTTTGGAATAGGTTTGGGTAAAACTAATAAGTGGTACGCCGCTGTAAATTATAAAATGCAAGATGCACTTATTGCCACTGGTTATTTTGATAACAGTGCGCAAAGTTTCCAGTATGGAGAATCTAATAGAATCTCAGCTGGTGGATATTTTATTCCCAAAATCAACTCAATAACTAGTTATTGGCAAAGAGTTACTTATAGAGGTGGAGTAAAGTTCGAAAAACTAGGTCTTTTAGTAAACGGAACTCCTGGTTCTAATACCTTTACCAGTATTGATGACTTTGGCATATCTTTTGGACTAGGGTTGCCTCTAGGCAATAGATTATCCAATGTAAATGTTGGTTTTGAATACGGTAAAAAAGGAACAACATCAAATGGATTGTTAGAAGAAAACTATTTCAATTTTAGACTTAGTTTATCTTTAAATGATATTTGGTTCAGAAAACGAAAAATTGATTAACAAATAATTACAAAGATGAAGAAACGAATTATTTTATTAGCTAACCTATTTCTTTTTTTAGGGTTACAAGTTGTAAATGCGCAGGCTACTCAACAAGAGTGTACAATAAAATACAATCTTTTTAAGGGAGATTATCAGTCAAAAAAATATGATGATGCTTTTCCAAATTGGATGTATTTAATGGATAATTGTCAAAAATTATCTATTAATGTATATAAGCTAGGAGATAAATTAGCCCAAGTAAGATTTAAAGATGCAGCCGATAAAACAGAAGCTGCAGCATTAGTTAAAAGGGTATATCTTCAAAGATTAGAAAATTTTCCTACTAAAGATCCAGCAAAAGTACACAGTGATTACGCTACTTTTTTAGTAAAAAACAAATTAGCTTCTGATAATGAAGTATTTGATATTTTACAACTAGCATATAGTATAGACCCTAACAGAATGAGTGTAAAAAATATTTACAGATATTTTCAAGGAATTACTGATGCTAACAAAGACACCAATCCTCAAAAAGTATTTGACACGTATGATGATGTGTTAGAGTCTGTTGGTGAAAAACTTATAGATTATGCTAAAAAACTTAAAGTTTTAAATGATAAAGTTGATGCTGGTCAAGAATTAGACAAAAAAGAAAAAAGAAATTTAAGAGCTTATACTATTAATTCAAAAGCTCTTGGGCAAGTAGAATCTGGATTAGATCAAATTATAATAGTACTTTCTACCTGCGATCGATTAATTCCATTATACGAAAGAGATTTTGAGGCAAATAAAACAAATGCAAAATGGTTAAAGAGAGCTGTATCTAGAATGTTTAATAAAGAATGTACCGATGATCCTCTTTTTGAAAAACTAGCTATTGCATATGCTGAAGCTTCTCCTTCTGCAGACGCTTATTCTTTTGTTGCTGGTGTATTAGCTAAAAAAGGTGATTCTTCAGGAGCAGAGCAAATGAGAATGAAGGCATTTGATTTAGAAACAGATCCTTTCAAAAAAGCAAATTTTAAACTAAAGTTTGCTCAATCTGCAAAGAAAAGAGGTCAAAAATCTAAAGCTAGACAATTGGCAAGAGAAGCAATTTCTTTAAATCCAAATATGGGAAGAGCGTACTTATTTATTGCAAGTTTGTATGCATCATCAGTAAATGCTTGTGGTACAAACGAATTTGAAAAAAGAATGACGTATGTTGCTGCACACAATAAAGCTGTAAGAGCTAGTAGAGTAGATCCTAGTATGAGTTCTGTGGCAAGAAAATTTATCAGAAATTATAAAGCCAATTTTCCCTCTAAAAAAGTTATTTTTACTGAAGGTGTAAAAGAAGGAGATACTTTCAAAGTAAAGTGTTGGATTAATGAATCTGTAAAGATTACCTCTAGTGGAAGATAACAAATGAATCTATTAGTTAAAATAATTAGAAAAAGCATTGCCTTACCAATTAGTATGGCAATGCTTTTTTCTTGCACTAACGATTCTAAAAAAGTAAGAGATTTTTTAGCTGAAAAAAATCTACCCATAGCAATAGCTAAAGATGCACATCACGTCTATAAAGATTCTGGGAGAATAACTTCTAAGCTAACAACATCTCTAATGAATGATTTTAGCAATAGAAAAATCCACCCTTATAATGAATTTCCACAAGGAGTAAAAATTGTAAATTTTGAAAAAAATGGATTAGATTCTACTACAGTTACTGGAGATTATGCTTTAACTTATTCAAAAACCTCAATATCTGAGTTAAAAGGAAATGTAGTGGTGATAAATCATACAGATGCGTCTAGATTAGAAACAGATCAATTATTTTGGGATCAGAAAAATAAATATTTTTTTACTGAAAGAAGCTTTGTATTAACAAAAATCAATGATACTGTCATAGGTGTTGGTTTTGAATCTAAGGAAAACTTAAAAAAGTATGTTGCAAAAAAAACCAAAGGTAATTTACTAACTAATGAAAATGAATTATGAATAAATTTTGGAAATTTTTACAGTATGGATACCTAATTATTGCTATCATTTTTTTAATTGAGGCAATAATTGCTTGGAAAGATGATATAAATAAAGCATTATTTATGTTAGGTTTTTCTATCTTTATCTTATTAATATTCTTCTTTAAAAGAAAATTTAGAAAAAAAATAGAGAAGAAAAATAAACTTTAAATGAAGATTGATATCGCCATCATTCTTATATCTATTATATCTTCTGCTTTTTTCTCTGGAATGGAAATTGCATTTGTATCAGCCAACAAACTTCATATTGAACTTGAAAAAAA
>Ga0228662_1000666_pt1 | contig 16173 bp, 8 predicted proteins | sample 76DmetaG_FD_183173 | JGI IMG/M metagenome (GOLD analysis project Ga0228662, IMG submission 183173) | Seawater microbial communities from Monterey Bay, California, United States - 76D | ecosystem: Environmental > Aquatic > Marine > Coastal | place: USA: California | collected 2016-11-10
AGTCGAAGTATCGGCAGTCTTCAGCAGAAACCCAGAAGTTGAGCCAGTGGTTAAAAAGCAAATCTTTAAGGCTGGCATTGAAGCTACTGGGTTTATTGCAGGCGTGGTCACCTCTCCATCGGGCGTACCTATTGAGGGCGCTGCAGTAGAAGTATCTGATCTTCAGTTGACAGTCTTCACCAATGAAGAGGGCGTCTACACCCTAGAAGTTCCTCGCGGATTACACAGTGTGAGTGTGACTGAAGAAAACTATAGAGTGCCAGCCCCAAGTTCAGTTCGAGTCTTCGCTGACCTGGGTGTTTACGCTGGCTTTAAGCTGATTAAGAAACGTCCTGCCTCTGACAGGATGGCGATTATTCCCGCGCCTACTTTTGAAGAGGTAGTTACCCTAGGTGTTTTCAACCCAACCAGGGGAACGGAAAATATTGAGCGCTACGCCACGACCATTGTTAGTGCCATGGATGCTGATCAGCTGGCGCGCTTTGGCGATAGTGATGTGGCTGTAGCCATAGGCCGGATTGCGGGCCTCAGTGTCTCCGACGGCAAATATGCCAATGTGCGGGGTCTTGATGGTCGATATATTGCCACCAACTTCAATGGCATTCTAATGCCCAGTACCGATCCAATGCGCAGGGATGTTCAGCTAGATCTGTTCCCTTCTAATATTGTTGAGACTATCGAAGTTCAAAAGTCATTCTCTGCCGATCAACTGGCTTCTACTACCGGAGGCTCTATTGCAGTAAACACCAAAGGGCTGCCCGACGAGCGTGCAGGCTCCCTATCTGTATCAATGGGTATGAATACAGAGTTTACGGGTGGCGAGATTCAAGAGTATCGCAACAGTAATAGAGAGTGGCTGGGTTACGACAATGGTTTGCGCAATGTTCATTATGGTGTTTTACAAGCCACCAATGGCGCCAGAAGTCTGACTATCTGCGATCCAAGCCTGGCCGATATCTGTACTCATCCGGCGGTGGCTATGGCCTACTTCCTAACTTTTAAGCCTGACTACGACATCAATGATGAAACGGCCGATCCAGATGTGGGTTTTGATGCTGATTTCGGAGATCGCTTTGAATACGGCAATGGTGAACTGGGTTACTACTTCTCCGGTTCTTATGATCGAAGCACTGGCTATCGTGGCGACGCACAGCTATCCAACCCCAGCGATTTAAATGGTATCTACAATCGCACCAAAGATACTGTTTCAGTGTCGGGATACGGTGTTGTGGGCTATGAGTTTGACTCTGGTGAAGTGCTGTCCAAGACCACTCTACTGCGCTCTACCGATGATGTGACTCGTCAAACCATGGCAATTAATGTCGAGGACAATTCTCTGGATTCAGCTGTTCTAGAATATGTGCAACGGCAATTATTTTCTCAGAGCTTCAGTGGCCTTAAAGAGTTCCAGACCGCTGGTTACGACAGTGTTTTGGACTGGCGCGTTGGTTATTCTGAAACTGACCGTCTAGAGCCCGACCGTCGACAGTATTACTCTCTCAATGACGCGCTGGCCATTTCCTCTGTTGAGCGCCGTTGGTCTGACCTCAATGAAACCAGTAAAGACTTTGGCCTGGACTACAAAATTTCATCCGAATGGGGTGATGCTAACTACAGCACTCTAAAGCTGGGTACCCTGTTGTCTAGCAAAGATAGAACTGTTGGTCTGTACCGATTTGGTGTTCGCCTGGGTGACGACCCGATAAGTCTAAGTACCGCCAATGGTATTGATGCTCTGCTCTCGGTGCCCAATATTGCCGCGGACGCATTTCGACTGCGCCCAGCAACAGCCTCGACCGATTCTTATATTTCTGATGAAGAAGTCACGGCATTTTATATGATGCTTGATAATGAATTTGGCGAAGACTGGAATATTGAGATTGGCGCCAGATACGAAGAGTTTAGCCAAAATATAGGCTACCCCAACAATAGCGGTAACACTGGTAATCTCGAGACTGATGGTATTTATCCTGCTGCCAATATCACCTGGCGGGCAATGGAGGAGTACCAGGTTCGTTTTGGGTTTAGTCAAACAGTTTCATATCCCGGCCTAATTGAGCGCTCTGAATCTCAGTCTTATGATCCTCAGACCGATGACCCTATCTTCGGCACCCCAGATCTAAAGGTTTCTGAAATTGATAATATAGATCTGCGCGTTGAGTATTATTTTGGTACTGATAACCGCGCATCTTTGGCCCTCTTTAGAAAGGAAATTGACAATCCCGTAGAGCGGGCTATTCCAGATGCATCTGGTTCAGCTGCCGCCGGCATTACCTTTAGAAACCAGGACTCTGCCGTTTTAGATGGCATCGAGCTGGACTTCAATACCACTCTGATCGACAGCGAAGATTCCCGTGTATTCTTGAACGGTAACTTTTCCTACATTGATTCCTCAGTAGCGCTTGCAGCCAAGTCGCTGCAGCTGGAGGGTGCTGGTTCTGATGGTCGTCCATTGCAGGGGCAATCCGAATACCTGGCCAATTTACAGATCGGCTATGACCATTACCCCACAGATCAGAAGCTAACCCTACTGGTAAATCACTTCGACGACAGAATCTATCGAGTGGCGCGCGGTGCGGCACTGGGTCCTGTTGTTGAATCAGGGAGAACAATCATTGACTTAAATTACGAGAATATTCTCGCCGAGGGATGGACATTAAAAGTCAAAGTTAAAAACCTCACCAATGAGGCAGTTTCTTATACCCAGAATAACCGGACGATCGAGCTTTATGAGGTAGGCACATCTTTAAGTATGTCGCTGACCTATCAGCTGTGACGTCTGTTAGACATCAGTAAATAGTTTGAGAACCCAAAGTAGTTCCATAATTTAAATCCATTGAAATAGGACCATAAAAATGAAGACAAAACTTTTAGCAGCTGGTCTGCTCACGTCGCTAACCCTAACCGGGTGCGGCGATAGCGAGAGCGCTGGAGATATCACAGTAACAATTGCAGGAGATGTCACTAACAACACTGCAGCTCCTGTAACTGATACAACAGATGTTGTCACCGGCCTCTGTGCTGCGGTTACAGAAGCTAGCTTTGTGAGCTTCAATGATGACTGTTCGCAGGCTGTGGTAACAGGAACCATTAATACTGACTACAGCATGGCCTCAGGAACCCAGTATGTTTTGAGCGGTGTAGTTCAGGTCGGTTCAGGCAATAAAGAGATTTCCTCTCAGGCAGAGATGGATCTAATTGTTAGCCAGGGTGTAACTCTGACAATTGAACCAGGTACCGATGTTCGCGGCGCTGCTGACGGTGTACTTTTGGTAACTCGTGGTTCCAAGCTGGAAGCCGTAGGTACAGCTGCACAGCCAATCACCTTTAGCAGCCTTGCAGATGAAAATTACGATGGCATGGGCGAATGGGGCGGTGTTGTAATCCAGGGTTTCGCCCCACAGTATGGTCAGGGTGGAACAGGCGCCTGTTTTGCCGATGGCGAAAGCTGGTGCAATATCCTCGGTGAAGGCGGTGACTTTGTTCAGGAATACGGTGGTAACTTGCCTGCTGATGACAGTGGCCATATCCGCTATGTGCGTATCGCTGAGGGTGGTCTGATCGCTGGGCCCAACAATGAAATTAATGGTCTGACCCTTCAGGGTGTCGGCTATGGTACCGAAATTGAATATGTGCAGGTTCATGGTAATCAGGATGATGGCATTGAGTGGTTTGGCGGTACAGCTAACGTTAAATATGCTGTGCTCACTAACAATGACGATGACGATATAGATTTCGATGAGGGTTATCAGGGTAATATTCAGTATGCACTGATTATCAAGAACCAAACTGCTGGTGCTACACCAGTGGGTTCTAACGACCCGCGCGGTATCGAGCTTAACTCTTCTGACGAAGACTATACTCCAGAGACTGCTGGTGTCATTGCCAACGTAACCATTATCGGTGGCGACGCGGCTAACAGCGCCGGTGAGTTTGGTATGCGTCTGCGCGGTTCGGTTACTGCAGCTATCCATAACTCTGCGGTGACTGGCTACGACGTGACCTGTGCCCGTATCGATGATTCCGATCACGACAACGACAGCGCAACGGCCAAGATTGATACACCAATCACCATGAGAAACTTCCTCTGTGATACTGCTGGCACAGCCTTTAACAAAGAAGAGCCTGTGAGCACGGATTCAGTTATATTGGAAGCGGTTGTTCTAGATGCCAATAAGGCGATTACCAATGCATCGGCATCGGTGACTGCTGAGGCCATCACGGCTCAGGACAATGGGTCACCTTTTGTCTTTGACTCAACCGACTATATTGGTGCTGTTAAAGCAGGTGAAACACCTTGGTATAGCGGCTGGGCAATTACGGGTTCAGTGCAATAAACAAGGCTGCAATTGAAAGACTAAAAGGCTCCTATCTAGGAGCCTTTTTTTATTCTAATCATTACCGAATAGAACGCCCCTTTGATCGTACAGATCATGCTCTTTTGTCGGTTTTCGGTATCTAACCTCGTCAAAATACTGTTTACTCCGCAAAAATCTCCAAAATAATAAATACACAAAGCGGAAACTCCTATGCGCACTATTAACCTGATTTCTCTAGCCGCCTGTCTGTCGTTTTTGTCAGCCTGTGGAGGCGGCGGTGGAGGTGGCAGTGCACCAGCATCACCCAATGTTCCAGTTAACCAAGCACCCTCTCTGGTTGTTGATGCAGAGGTTTCTGTTCTTGAGGGCACCACAGCCATTGCCATAGCCAGTGGCACGGACCCGGAAAATAGCAGCCTGAGTTATAGCCTGTCGGACGGGGCCGATAGAGAACTGTTCGAGATTTCCTCCACCGGCAGTATTAATTTTATTGCCGCGCCAGACTTTGAGGCACCCACTGATGCGGATGCAAACAATCGCTATGACCTGACTGTTGAGTTGTCTGATAGTCAGGGAGCCACAGATAGCCAGAGCATGGTGGTGACGGTGACCAATGCGGTAGAGGGGCGTGTTGTGGATGGCCCTCTCTCTGATAGTTTGGTATTTATTGATCTCAACAATAACCTTGTAGCCGACGCTGATGAACCCACCGCCAAGACGGATAGTCTGGGTTACTTTCAGTTACCCGAGCCAGTGATCGATGACATTGCCCGGTTGGTGGCATTGGGCGGCACTGATATCAATACCGATGTGGTACTCAGCGAGTTGGCACTGATAGCCGATCTGCCCGCCGACCTCAGTAGTGCAGCTATTATTTCACCGCTCAGCTCGGTACTTGCCGGAGCCAGCAGTGCTGAAGTCAAGGCTGCAATACTGAGTGCCCTGGGGTTTGATGGAACGCTTGATGAATTTCTGGCTATGGATATCTGGGCGCTGGCTGAGGCTCAGGACAACAGTGGCTTGCGGCTGCAGCGTCTCAATCAGCAGATAGCGCTGGTGATGACCACTATTCAATCACTGGATCAGGATCGCCTCGCCTCAGAATTGCCAGGTCTTGCTGAGGATGTGGCTGCGGCGATCGCCGAGCAAATTAGCATCAGCGGCGATATCAATCTACAGTCCACCACCCAGCTTATCGAGATTGTCAATGCCGCCCTGCCAGATCTGGACTCTCTGTCTCTGCTGGCGATTGCTGCTGTGGCTGACACCATGGCGGATATCAATGAACTTTTGGCTGGTGACAGCCTAGACCTCACGTCAGACGACGCCATTGCATTGGTCCAAACCCTACAGACAGAGTTGCTGTCCGCCGTTGCTGATCTGGCCGCGTCAGTGACCGATCTGATTCAGTTTATTGCCGAGGCCAGCCTAGACAATCTTTTCTCTGGTAATCCGCTGTATGTATCCCAGATACCTCCGACCGATAATACTGATGGTGATTCCGCTATTCTGGTCGATGGCATGGTCGCCGATTTGTGGGGAGGAAACTTAAAGTTCTCTGCTTTTGATGAGCGCCAAGACTATGGTGACTGCACGGACGAGCAGGCCGGCACAGAGAGCTGCGATAGTATTGATTGGCAAGTAGTCTCGGACTCTGACAAAGGCGATGTCTTACAAGTCAGTTATACCGACAGTGCGGGGCATGCGGGTATTGTAGTGGGCCCTGGGCCCGCGGTGGATCTCAGTGATTACAGCAATGGTTCGCTAAAGTTTGATATCAAAGTGGTCAGTAAAGGGGCTGATGGTTTGTCCGGCGGATTCTATATCAAGTTGGAAACTACCCCGGACAGCAACTCAGGGGAAATTGCGGTTTCACAGATTGCCGCCAATGGAAACTGGGAGTCGATCAGCGTTCCCATGTCCACACTTACTGCCAGCGGTGGGCTAAAGTTGAGCAGCGTCACCGCGCCACTGGTATTTTTCCCGGCATTTCGCACCGGCCCGGGCCTGGTTTATTTAATCGATAATGTACGTTTCTCTGGTTTGGCCGATGGGGCAGAGCAGCCCGCAGCAGGCAGCGGTGTAGATCCGCAAAACCCCAGCTCATATTCTGTGACCGCCTATGGCGCAGGTAATGTAGCCGATGGCATTAACCCCAATAGCTATCGCTGTGTCTACGATTTTGGAAACTGGATTTACAATGCCGGTGTGGTAGAGCCCGGTATTGACGACTGCAACACTGATACCAATATTCCCGTGGGTACACCAACGCCACTGTCACCACAGTTGACTGGCCCTGCACAGGAAAAACCTACACCCACCCATAAATGGTGGGGCTCAATCTCCTTCCTGGGCGAGATGCAGACCGGCAATGCGGACCAGGCAGCCTATATCACGCCAGACCCCTTTATCGCTCGAGTGACAGAGAAAGGTGTTCGCCTGTTAAGCATTCCTGGCGGCCTGGGCCCTTACAGCGATGGCTTTATGTACCAGATTCCCGATCCCTTTGTGGAGGTATTTGATGGTATGGCCGTGGGCAATACTGACCACAGCAATCTCAATGCCTATCTCAAGGATCACAGTGATGGCTCGGTCACCATTATGTGGAAGTCTGGAGATTCCGATGTCATGGAAGCCACCTTTGTTCATGGCTCGCCCTATGCCTACTTCAAAGCCTATGAGGGTGATCTGGTGTTGCGTACCCTGCGCGCAGACAGTGGTGAAAAGGGTATTTTTTATAATCAGGGCAATAGCCTGGGTGTCTGGACCAGCGTGGCGGGCAATCTCAACAACTTCCTGATTACTGGGCAGGGTAGTACTAGCTTCGCCAACAGCAGCAGCAATGAAATCACTGTCAGTAATGAGGCTAAAGAATTTACCCTGGCCTATCTGCCCGCTTCAGGTGCAGGTAATGCCAGCAGTGCGATGATTGGTTATTTTGAGGCTCGGGCGCGCAATGTGGTTGCAGCGGTAAATATTGATTACAGCGTTGATCGCAACACCAATACCGTTAATGTTAGCCATGCCTATTTGGATGCTCAGGGTTCAGCGGTGGATACAGTGGTAGGCATGTTGCCACTGCACTGGAAAAACAGCAGCCAGCAGACTTCAGATTACAAGGTGCGCAGTGCTCGAGGTATCACCAAATTTAGTCAGACTGACAGCTTCAACTACAACCTGCCCTTTGTAGGCGTGCTGCCAACCATGCCCTCTATTGATAACAGCTTTGATCAGACAACTTTACAAGATTTGGTTACTGAGTTTATTGATCAGGGGTCAGCTGCCTGGAATAACCGCACAGATACCTACTGGGCGGGCAAGAACTACGGCAAGGTGGCTGAGCTGGCGGCTATAGCTGGCTCTATTGGTATGGACGCAGAGCAGGCCCAGTTGATCGACTGGCTCAAAACAGAATTAGCCGATTGGTTCACGGCGGATACAGGCGGCTCTCTGGACAGCAATAAGTATTTTTCCTACGACGAGACCTGGAATACATTACTGGGTTTTGAAGAGTCATTTGGCTCTCATCAGCGCCTCGCCGATCACCACTTCCACTATGGCTACTTTGTGCGTGCCGCCGCTGAAATCTGTCGGGTCGATGTTGCCTGGTGCGGTGATGACCAGTATGGACCCATGATCGAGTTGTTAATCCGCGACTATGCGGCAGATGACGATGACGATATGTTCCCGCCTACGCGCAATTTTGATCCGGCCAATGGATTTTCCTGGGCCGATGGTCGCGTCAACTTTACCCGCGGCAACAACAATGAATCTACCTCTGAGGCAGCCACTGCCTACGGAGCGATTATTTTGTATGGCCTGACCACCGGCAACAATGCACTGGTAGAAAAAGGCATGTATCTGCATGCCTCCACCTCCGCAGCCTACTGGGAGTACTGGAATAATATCGATGGCTATAACAATGTCAGTGCCGATGCCGATAACTTCCCGGCCAGCTATGACAAGATTACCACCTCCATTATCTGGGGTGATGGCGCTGTGTTCTCTACCTGGTTTAGTGCGGCCTATGCCCATATTCTGGGTATTCAGGGATTGCCCTCAAGCCCATTGATTTTGCATGTGGCCCAGTATGCTGACTATATGCAAGACTATGTGACACTGGGGCTCAGTGAGTCATCCAACAACAAGCCATCGGGCCTGATCGATGATCAGTGGCGCGATCTATGGTGGAATCTCTGGGCCATGGTGGATGCCGATGCGGCGATTGCCGACTACAACACAGTTAGCAGCTATGAGCCTGAAGCCGGTGAGACCAAGGCCCATACCTATCACTGGATACATACCTTTAGCGCACTGGGACAGTTGCAGACAGGTACTGGCACCCTGACCGCAGATTATCCTGCGGCATTGGCTTTTGTAAAAGATGGGGTGACTACCTATGTGGTGTACAACTTTTCCAATCAGGAGCTGGCAGTAAGCTTCAGTGATGGCCATACGTTGATGGCCGCGCCCCAGGCATTTACCCTGACTAAGCCTTAGTCGGGGTAAAACCCCCAGGCACTACTTTTAGGCAGTAGTGCTTGGGCGCTGCTTAACCTGTTGGTACCAGCGTTGCAGGTTGCTGCACTCCTCAGGAATGCTCTTTTTCACCCAGCGGGCAAACTCAACCACAGTAAACCCAGTAATATCGGCGACCGAGAAATAATCCCCAACCATATATTGGTTGGCGGCCAGGTGGGCATCAAAGTCCGAGAAAAAATTATCCAGTCTCAGCATGCCTCGCTCCGACAGGGCGGGAATCTGAGCATAATTATGGGGCCCGGGCATAGCTCGATTAACAAAGCCCGGCGTCGCATTTCTAAAGGCTTCCATGACTGCGACCATACCATTAGCTTGCAGCTGGTCATTGATGGATTCCACCTTGGCTCGCTCCACTGGATCGCGACCAAACAGTGGGTTGTCTGGATAAATCTCTTCCAGATAGCGGCAGATAGACATAACCTCACTAATACGGGTGCCATCATCCAGCTCGAGCACCGGCACCTGACCCAGGGGATTAATGCTGAGAAACTTCTCGGTCAACTGCTCGCCGCTCATCAGATCGACTTGAACCGTATCGATTTCTATCCCTTTTTCAGCCATCAGTATTCTGACTCGCCTCGGACTGGGGGCTGTAGTGCAATCATAGAATTTCATGGCTTGGCCTCTTATGGTTATTTTATGGCGCGACCCGGCAGCTTCAGCAGCGCTAGTCGTTGTTCAATCGCTTGTAATATGCCAGCGCTGTCTAAGCCAGTTGCGGCCAACTGCTGTGAATGGCTGCCATGATCAATAAACAGATCCGGCAGACCCAGATGCAGCACCGGCATAACAATACCCTGCTGGGCTAAATATTCACTGACAGCAGCTCCGGCGCCACCGGCAATGCTATTTTCCTCAACGGTAACCAGCAACTGATGATCAGCTGCCAGTTGGCTGATTAATTCTTCATCTATGGGTTTTACAAAACGCATATCGGCAACACTGGCGTTTAGGCTATCGGCAACTTCCAGGGCAGTAGTCAGCCTGGTGCCAAAGTTAAGAATAGCCACCTGAACACCGCTGCGACGCATAACACCTTTACCCAGAGGCAGCGCGGTCATGGTTTTTTCAATCACAGTACCAGGGCCAGTTCCCCGGGGGTACCTGACAGTCGCCGGGCCCTGATGGATAAACCCTGTGTACAGCAGTTGGCGGGTCTCATTTTCATCGGAGGGGGTCATAACCAGCATATTGGGAATACAGCGCAGATAGCTGATATCGTAGGCCCCCGCATGGGTAGCACCGTCTTCGCCCACCATGCCGGCGCGGTCTAGGGCAAACAGCACATCCAGGTTTTGCAGAGCCACATCATGTATTAGCTGGTCATAGCCCCGCTGCAAAAAGGTGGAATAAATAGCCACTACCGGCTTGGCCCCCTCGCAGGCCATACCAGCTGCCAGAGTGACCGCATGCTGTTCGGCAATGGCCACATCTTCAAAGCGGTCCGGGAAGCGCTCGGCAAAATCATTCATACCAGAGCCCTCACACATAGCCGGGGTAATGCCCACCAGTCGCTGGTCTTTTTCGGCCATATCACAGAGCCAGTCACCAAAAACCTTTTGGTACTTGGGTTTGGCCGATTTGGCCTCCTTGCTAGCCTGAGACACTGCAGTTTGCACTGGCGGCTTGGGCTCAATTTTATTCAGGGCATGGTAGCCCACAGGGTCATTCTCTGCCGGGGCAAAGCCTTTGCCCTTGTGGGTAATAATATGCAGCAGCACAGGCCCGTCTATGTCTTTAATCTTGTTTAAGATCTCTACCAGCATGGGCAGATCATGGCCGTCGATCAGGCCAATATAGTAAAAGCCCAGCTCCTCGAAGATGGTCGCCGGTGACACCATGCTCTTCATATATTCTTCGGTGCGGCGCACAAAGTTTTTGGCATGAGGCAGGGCGCGCAGGGCTTTCTTGCCGCTCTCCCGCAGATTAGTGTAGAACTTGCTGGACCAGAGCTTGGCAAAGTAGGTGGACAGGCCACCGGAATTGCGCGAGATGGACATCTGGTTGTCGTTGAGCACCACCAGCAGATTTTTATCCACATGGGCGGCGTGATTAATCGCCTCAAAGGCCATGCCGGCGGTCATGGCGCCATCGCCCATCACCGCCACGGTGCGGCGCTCCTCGCCCAGTTGCTGGGAGGCCATAGCCATGCCCAGGGCAGCACTGATAGAGGTGCTTGAGTGACCCACACCAAAGGTGTCGTACTCACTCTCCGAGCGCTTGGGAAAACCAGATAGGCCATCTTTCTGACGAATGCTAAGCATCTGCTCACGACGGCCGGTGAGTATCTTATGGGGATAGGTCTGGTGGCCCACGTCCCAGACTAGGCGATCATTGGGTGTGTTGAAAACATAGTGTAGGGCAACGGTAAGCTCGGTCACACCCAGCCCAGCGCCAAAGTGACCCCCGGTTCTACCCACGCAGAACAGCAAAAAAGAACGCAGCTCATCGGTAAGCTGTAACAGCTCGTCCTCGCTAAACTGGCGTATATCCGCAGGCGCATTGACACTATCCAATAGCGGCGTATCTGGTCGGCTGAGAGGAATCTCTGTAAATGTTTTTGGCATAGTAGCTATGTCTTCTGTCGAAAGGGGATATTACACCAATTGGCTCGGTTAATAAGCCCGGTTGACGATAAAACTGGCCAGTTGCCGCAATGGGTCTGCGCGCTCAGCGAAGATATCCAGGCTGGCAACACTCTGCTGATACAGCTTGGTCGCCTCTGTGCGGGCCTCTTCCAGCCCCATAATTGAGCTGTAGGTGGACTTTTGATTGAGGGCATCCGAACCCTGCTGCTTGCCCAGTTGCTCTGTAGAGCTCTCCACATCCAAAATATCGTCCTGAATCTGGAAGGCCAGGCCGATATCTGCGGCAAACTGCTTTAGCACAGCTAACTGCTGCTCGGTGGCTGCGCCCGTTGCTATAGCACCCATCAGCACAGAGGCCTCTATCAGGGCGCCTGTTTTGTGTCTGTGCATGGTTTTTAACTGGCCGAGATTCAGTCCTTGGCCAGTCGCTGCCAAATCTATTGCCTGCCCAGCCACCATACCCTGGCAGCCGCTGTAGCTGGCCAGCATGGACAGTAATCTGACCATGTGATCCGCGGGTATATTTTGCAGTTCGGTCAGCTGCTGAAATGCCAGTGACTGCAAGCCATCGCCGGCCAGAATGGCCGTGGCCTCACCAAACTGGATATGGCAGGTAGGTTTGCCGCGCCGCAGATCATCATCGTCCATCGCGGGCAGATCATCATGAATCAGCGAATAGGCATGAATCATTTCCAATGCTGCGGCCACTCTGGCGGTATTGGCATCAGTTGCGGCAACAGCCTCGGCTGCAGCAAAACAGAGTGCCGGGCGCAGACGCTTGCCGCCATTAAAAACAGAGTAGCGCATGGCCGCAAAAAGGGCCTCTGCCGGGCCCTGGGGCTGGGGTAGTATCTGCTCGAGCTGGGCGTCGACCTGATTGCCGTAGCTAATGAGTAGGTCTTTGAGAGTGTTGGGCATACAGCGCCTTATTCGTCTGCTTCAAACGGCTGGCTTACCAGTTCATCGCCCTGGCGCGTTAGCAGCTCGACTTTCTGCTCTGCCTGCTTAAGCGCAGTCTGGCATTCGCGGGCCACTTTAATGCCCTGCTCAAAAGACTTAAGGGAATCTTCAAGGCTTAAACTACCGCTCTCTAATGACTCAACCAGCGCCTCTAGGTTCTCCAGCTGTTGCTCAAAATTCACTGCTTTTTTTTCTGTTGCCACAATTAAAACCCGCTGTAAAAAGACTGTAATATCGGCTGATCACCCTAACCAACATAGGGATTTGGGTCAATTGCTATGGCACAGATAAATTGTGCCTTTTAGGCTTGTGGCCGTCTTACTATTGCTAGATGTGGATAATCCGGACAGGTTTGACAGGCTATCCTAGTCTGTTCAAAATAGGAAACGTGGTTTGCATCAATAACAAGGGTATTTAGGAGGACTAAGTCTTCAGAGTTCCCCAGTTAGCACAGAGGGCAAAAAGAGACCGGCGCACAGCCCTCAGGGTTTGGCGAGACTCGTTACCCCCTGTAAAAAACCAGCAGCTTGGCCAACACAATTCCAAAACCCTGTCGCATGGTGCGATGGGGTTTTTTGTTTCTAGAGGAGTCAAAACGCAGTGCAGACAAGAATATTAAGGCTAAACCTCGCGGGGCAACCCATTGACTGGCTTAACTGGGAGGAGGCGGTCTGTATCTACGCCCGTGACCTGGTGGTCTGGACGTTGGGGGATACGGTGCGCAAGGTGCATGGTGGCATTTGCAGGCTAACGGGCAATAGGTCAGTGGTGGAGCTACCCAGTATTATTGCCTGTGGTGGTGAACAGCTGGCCCGGCCGCGCTCAAATTACCCGCTAAACAACCCCACGCTATTTGCCCGGGATGGCCATATCTGCATGTATTGCGCCAGAGAGTTTGCCAGTATCCAGCTCACCAGAGATCATATCCAACCGGTCTCAAGAGCAGGTGCCGATCGCTGGGAAAATGTAGTAGCCGCCTGCCGTCGCTGCAACCAGCACAAAGCTAATCGAACCCCAGAAGAGGCGGGTATGGAGCTGGTGGCACTGCCCTTTAAGCCCAATAACGCAGAGTATTTGGCGCTACTTAATAGCCGCCGTATCAGGGGAGACCAGATGGAGTTTTTGCGCAGTCAGTTTTCCAAGAACAGCCGGTTGCTTTAGGAAAAACCCTGGGCAAAGGTGAGTAGGATCAACGCCGGACAAAAGAACTTCACATACAGGGGCCAAATCTTCCAAAACAAGCCCTGTTCGATATTCGGGCTGCCGCTCTTGAGTTCCTCAAGAATATTATTGCGATAGAAAACCCAGCCCGCAAAGATACACAGCATCATGCTCAGCAGAGGCTGCGCTCGCTCGGTAGTCATGGTAATTACCAAGCCAAATAGAGACTCAAAGTTGAGACAAATAGTGGCGCTAATTGCAAATATCGCCAAACCCACCAGCCAGGTTGCCTTGTGGCGGTTGACCTTATGGGCTTCCACCGCGTAGGACACCGGCACCTCAAGCATAGAAATCGATGAAGTAACCGCGGCAATAGACATCAGCACAAAGAAAGCCAGGCCCACCAGCAACCCAGTGGCACCCATGCCGTCAAATAGAGCCGGCAACACCTGGAAAATCAGGTCTGGCCCGGCATTAAATTGCCGCTCTCGGCATAAATAGTCACACCCAGATTCTGCGCCACAAAAATAGCCGGTAACACCAGCAGCCCGGCTAAAAATGCAACGGAAGTGTCAGTCAAAGTGACCAGCGCGCCCACTGTGGGCAGATTTTCATCGGCACGGATATAGGAGCCATAGACCAGCATGGTACCCACACCCAGAGACATAGAGAAAAATGCCTGGCCCATGGCGCTGACAATTAGCTTAGGATTGGTGATTTGAGAAAAGTCCGGCACCAGATAATGCTTAAGTCCCTCCATGGCACCTTCTTGGGTCAGCACATAGATAATCAGCGCCCCCATCAATAAAAATAAAGAGGGCATCAGGCGGCTGGACCATCTCTCAATACCCTGTACTACACCAGCACTGATAATTAGCACAGTTAATAGTATAAAGAACGCCGCAAAACCAATATTGCGCACCAAACTAAATTCTGTCAGCCAATTGGCTACAGATGCCAGACCCAGCACTGAGGCCACAGGCTCAAGCATAAAGGCAATCATCCAGCCCGCCACAATACTGTAAAAGCTCAGGATCAGCCCTGCCGTAACCATGCCGCCAATACCGGTCAACTTGCCTATAGTCTTGGCGGTTTGCCCGGGAGATATAGCTTGCAGAGCATTGACCATATTGGCGCGGGTGTGGCGGCCAATAATCAGCTCCGCCATCATCGCCGGGTAGGCCAGTAAAAAGGCCAGAATCAGATACATTATCAGGAATGCAGCACCGCCATTTTCAGCGGCATTGGTGGGGAAGCCCCAGATATTGCCCAACCCAACGGCAGAGCCAGAGGCGGCAAAAATAAACGCCAGCCTTGATGAGAACTCACCTCTTTGCATTACTGTATTCCTGTTATTATTTTATCCAGCCGGTGATTCTAGGGCATTCCAAGGGCAAATTCGACGGTTAAATTGTTTTGATCAAAGTCAGTTCCTGTTGCTGAGGACTGTGTTAGAATCGCGATCCTCTGGGGGCGTTTTGGATTCGACGACGGTTACAAAACCTCCGGTGCATGCCGAGATGGTGACCAATCTCGTTAATCCAAAGTCGCAAACTTATAGTTGCCAACGACGACAACTACGCACTCGCTGCTTAAACCCCAGTAGGGTGCCGTCTGACTGGAGCCGTGCTTATGCGTCCAGCGTCCCTCGGGACACTCAGGCGTCATATCTCATAAGATCGTAACAAAGCTTGTTCGGGGCGGCGTTATTAAACTCTTACCGAAATCGTTTGTTGTGCGCCCTGACAGTCGGGTTGCAGCAGGCTAAATTTAAAGACTGATCTAAGCATGTAGAGCCGCAGGCAGCGGACTGGCGGACGCGGGTTCAATTCCCGCCGCCTCCACCAAATAATAGCCCCGCAAGGGGCTTTAAAGTACCATAAAGCACTGATTTAAATAGGTTTTATAAAGCTCTCAAGGCGCAGAAAGATTCACCAGATATTGTAAAAATCCACGATTTATGTAACAATTGATGTAACAAAAAAGAGGAGAGCGCAGTCCTTTTGTTACATGCCAAAAGTTACTAAGCCACTGACTAATACAGAAATAAACAACGCACGAGGCAAAGCTAAAGAATACAACTTAGCTGATGGCCTCGGTCTCGCGTTGCGTGTTCGACCGGGTGGAGACAAGTACTGGATATTCAATTATCAGCGTCCGATCACTAAGGTCCGCGCCAACATAAGCCTGGGCATCTACCCCAAAGTGTCATTGTCCTCCGCAAGAGTTATTCGTTCTGAATACCGAGATCTATTAGCCCAGGGTATCGACCCGAAATTTCATCGTAAAGAACATCTGGCTGCGGAAAAAGCAGCAGCTGCGAACACGTTAGAAAAAGTGGCTGCAGACTGGTTGTGTGTAAAGAAGAGCAAGGTTAGCAGTGATCATGCTGATGATATCTGGCGCTCACTAGCCTTACATATATTTCCTTACATGGGACAGAAACCAATTAACTCGATTACTGCTCCCTCGGTTATTAGTGTGCTAAAACCGATAGAAGCCAAGGGTAGCTATGAGACAGTCAAGCGGTTATGCCAGCGACTGAATGAGATCATGGTCTTTGCCGTTAATACTGGGATCATCATTGATGCCAATCCTCTATC
>Ga0228662_1000686_pt1 | contig 15798 bp, 16 predicted proteins | sample 76DmetaG_FD_183173 | JGI IMG/M metagenome (GOLD analysis project Ga0228662, IMG submission 183173) | Seawater microbial communities from Monterey Bay, California, United States - 76D | ecosystem: Environmental > Aquatic > Marine > Coastal | place: USA: California | collected 2016-11-10
CTCTTAACATGATATTAGTCTCCATACCTAAATCACTATATGGGTTTACCAAAAGAAGTTACCCCCACCAGATAAACCAAGTTGTTTAGCATACCGTGGTAAATTACACGCCCAGTATCCTGCTGTTGTTTTATCTTTTTTGTTTGCACAATCATGTCTTGCGGCAAACGATTTTCTTGCTTCCTTATCGTCCAACTTGACTTTTAAACCAGTTGTATCACCCCATGATACTTTCTTTACTTTGTCACCGTCTTTAACGTAGACATAGTATTTCTTAGAACCACCGACCTTTGGTTTATTTAGTTCAACGTCTTTCCCTTGATACTCAGATTCCATCATAGGACAGTCCAAAGGAACGTGTTCACCTTCATACATTGCATATTTACCAATGTCACCTTCTAGTAGTTCTTTATCAAATGCATTTGGTTTTAACTCACCACTTTCATAAAGGCGTCTTTTTTCATTAAAAAATTCGTAGTAATTTTCTGAACCAACACGATATTGGTTAGATTCTATTAGACTAGATTCTGCACATTCGTTACAGCAATCTGGTGTACCGCATTCGGTGTGTTCCTTAAACGATACGATTCCTTGGCCTGGAGTCATTTTCTGCCTTTCTTCTCTAGAGGCATCAGTTCCAATTTCACGAGAATCTTCACTCTCTTCCTTCTTACCTTTTGCCTGTTTCCATAAATCTGCGTCAGCAGTTGTTCGTGTCTTACCACCTGTAAGAAACGAATTAACTCTTGCGAATGCCCATTGTTGTGGCGTAGTGCCTGGGCGATGTCCTGTTTTCCATGCAGCCATTCCTCTGTCATATACCTTCTTTAAAATTCCATAAGGTACACCAGACTTTTCTGCTTTCGTAACAAGTCCTTCAATCTTCTCATCTAACTGAAAATCTTCTTTGGCAACACAGTTTGGCACCATCTTACCATTCTTCTTTTTCATACCAACTTGCTTGTGAGTATCCCAACAAGGGTCTTCTTCACCAAACATATCTTTAAATTTCTTTGTACTCTTCGATGGTTTTGTCTCTGCATGTCCATCGCCTGGAGCAGGGCCATCCTTTTTCTTTGCAAAGTGTGCCGCACGTTTTTGTTTAGTAGATTTAGACATTGCATCACCATCAGCATCTTTTGCATAATACTTTGCTGGTTCTGTACCTTTTCTGTCTTTAATATCTTTATCTTGTTTTACTTCATACAACCACTTCTTGTGTAATGTTCCGTCCTGTTCTGCAAAGGTAATATAATTAGTTCCTCTACGAACAACTTCACCAGAGACACCAGTATAATTATCTTCAACAGTATCGCCCACACAGAAAATCTTATTCTCCAAGTATAAGTCACGAACAACATCTTCATCAGTCATTACATTTGTTCTAGGAACAAAAGACTCACGAACACCCATGTACTTACGAACATCTTTAAATAGAGACATTCCTTGTTTGAAGTTGGATGGAAGTCCAAGTTTGAACTGGTCGAAATCATTTGCAATTGCAGCTGCTCTCATCTTAGATGCAGACATTCCAGTAACACCTTCTGCATCTGGGTCTCTTTCGCCCGCAGATACAACTTCAATATTATCAAAACCGTAGTAACCGTGTCTTGCCTCAGTTCCGTTGTATTTGTTTAGTAGTGTTTCAAACTCTGTAACTCTGTCAGAACCAACAACCATAATGATTGATTTGTGTCCCTTGTTGTGTAATGTGACTGCAATCTCAAATACATTTCGTGCTTTATCAACAACCAGACTTCTTGCATGTTTTGGGAACATCTTCTTCATGTATGCAAGTTTCTTTGCATATGGTAGAGGGTCTTTCTTTGCGTTCTCTGAATGAGATGCAAAAATATAATATGGAGCAGAGTTTTTCTTTGCTTGTTTAGCAACTGCTTCCATTAATTTTTCATGTCCAGTAGTCGGGGGATTAAATCTGCCAAAAGTGAATACAGCAGTATCACCACGAGCTTCTATAATTTCAGAAAACTTTTTCATTCATCTCCACCCTGTCTGATTTTTTTCAATCTTTCTAATTCTTGTTTTTTAAGTTTAATCATCATCTTTTTTGCAATCTTTTGAATCGCAGCACCCTTCTTTGCAACAATACGATTATCAATCTCTACTCTTGCAGCAGGTGGCAATTGCATATACTTCGCTGGACTTAACCCAGCAAACTTTTGAAGTATAACTGCCTTTGCAGCTTTCAATGCACGTTTGTGTAACATCTCTGGAGTTGCAAGTTTCTTTTTCTTTCGTGCAACCTTTGCCTTGAACGCAGATGACTTTGCCATCTTCGCCATTCTTCTTCCCATCGCTCTTCTTTGAGCCATAGAAACTGCTTTTCTTTCTACCAGTTCAGATGTTAGTTCACTAAATTTCTTCATCTATCCCACGCCTTAATTGCAGTAAAGTTATTAAAACTAAATTCCATCCTGTCTACCAATTTTACTGCATTACCACTCACTCTGTCAATGGCAACAAATCCCTCTGGATTAACTACTTTAAAACCATTTGCAGTTCTAATGAATGTATCAGTTAATTGCTTAACACTATTTAGTTTCTTAACGATGCCCATCTTTGCTTCAATTAGATAGTTCTGAAACAAGATAACCTGTTCTAAATTCTTTGTATGTTTCTTTAGTTCTCGTAACATCTCTTTCTTTTCATTCTCAACTTTTTGTTGAGACTTCTCTGTTTTGAGACTTTTAATTCTTTTATCGTATGTATCAGATACCCACTTCTCGTATCCCTTTGCATGTGCTTTAGGATTGTTGATAGGTTTACCTTGTCTCACTTTACTATTATAATATGTCTTTAATGATGCACCAGCAAGGTTTCCTGTAAAATTGTTTTGTATGTTTAGAAACTTAGTCAACATGCCAGAGTTAATCTTTTGAAAAGTTTTACCAGCACCAGATAAAGATTTAGTAACTGCTTCTGTTTCTTTCTCAGTCATTGTTGCTTTACCAGCAACGTCTTTATAAGTTGCGTCATCCATCCATACAGATGTTGGTTTAGATAATCCTTTAATGTCTACACCGAATGATGCCTTCATGTCTTGAAGTGCGCTACCAGTATAAGTTGTATGCCATACAATTCCGATTTTGGATGCTTTAATCTGTTTACCAAAATCACTATCAATAGGAACAGCATAAACAATTGTATTGGGTTGGAATGTATAATACTTCACTCCATCAATAGTATCTGTTTCAATATCATCTGTCCACATCAAGTCTCCTTGAAGTACACCTTTAATACCCAACTTAGAAAATTCTGCAAGTGCAACTTTAAACTTACTATTCAATGAACCAGATAGTCCATCGTCATCAATCTCTTTTGCTGTCTTATATAATTTTGGTGTTGCATTAAATACTGATTTCTTTGCAACGAAAAACTTATCATCTTCTGGGTCGATACCAGCAAAGATTGCTGGAGCGCCGTCCCATTTAACTGTCATGTTTACAGATGAACGTGATGCACCTGCCAACATATCTCTAAGGGAACGAACAAAGTTAATTGCAGCTCTACCGCCTGACACACCAAAGTTGAGTATTTCATCTTCGATATGTTCTAGGTGTAAATTCTTTCCACCCTTATCTTCAGTTATGTATTTACTAAAATTAATCAAAGTTAACATCCTTACTATGTGTAACAGTAGGTTCTACACCTAAAAATTTCATCATTGACATAGTACCCTTTTTAAAAAACTTAGTTGCTTTTTTCCAAACTTTATTAAAGAATCCTTTTACCTTTGCAGTAAGATTTTTAAACAAACGAATTTCAGTAAGAATCTCACCGTTATTATATGCATCTATATCTTCATCCATTGCATTAACAATAAGTGAAATAACAGACCAGAAATTGTATTCTCCAGTTTTCTTCTTGTTCAAAACTCTACCACTTGTTTTAAATCTTGCTTGCAATTTCATTTTATCTGCAATGTAAGAACAATAGTCATCATCGTATACACTTTTAATTTTTACACTGTTACCATCGTGAGAAGATACTAACATATACTCTGCAGCTGCAGCATCTGATTCTCCGAACTTTTCAAAACCAGACATTGCTTCACGAGCAAAGGCAACCTTAAATTCTTTTGATTGTTCAAATAACAATCCTAGTTCAGTCATACATTGTTTGTGTGCAGCTTCTCCAGCGTTAACAACTTCGTTTTCACCAGATTTAATTATTCCACGCAATTGACTAGGTGCAAGAGTATTTGTAACAAAGGATTCTAAAATCCCTTCTACAACCTTAAACTGTGGATTTTTTGAAAGTTTTTTTGATGTATTCTTTACCGCTGCATAGAATGTAGCACTAGATTCAGATTTACCACCAGACATAAGTTGGGCAGCACCAATCTTTAAAGAGAAACGCATAGTTCCAATTAGTATATCTGTTTTTGGAGTTTTGTTTGTTGCACCGTGTGAAGTCCAGAACTTAGTTAACTTAGTAGATGCTCTACCATACTGTTCTGCTTGGGCGCCTGCAAGACTTGAGTTTGTTTTAAGAACATACTCTGCAATGCGTTTACCAGATGCTAATACTTCTGGATTTGATTCTAAAACCTTTAACGTCTTATCAGTAATGCCAGACTTAGAGTCGAGTTCACGCTCATGTAACTCGTACCAACCAATAACTATGGCTGCCTCATAATCCTCTGCTTTAACTTTTGCTTCCGAAAGGAAGGTCTTGAAACCTTGCATTTATCAATTTCTCCATTTGCACAAATAATATTACAGTTCTATTTATAATATCAAATTGTTAAGAAGTCAAGATAAATTACACCTTTATGTCGTTAAACTTGTCATATCGTGCAGATATTGGACTTTTATCGAATGCTGGTGTGTCATCTTGTCCACTATCAATGATATCATCTTGTGCTTCTTGTTCACAATCATACAGTTTCATTCTCGCTCTGTCAATACCTAAAACAAATCTTTTGTTAGCGCCTGGGTCATTGTAACGATTTTTCAACTGTTTAACCATAATCTGATTAAGTTGTTCTAGTTCATCTGTTGTAATCAATGCAAACATTAAGTCAGCAGTTGCTGGCAAACCAAATGATTCTGAAGTATCTTCAAGTCCCACATCAGAACTATTGAAACCACCACGAGTTGTCTGGGTTGCAGACATAATCGGTAGATTACATTCTACTGCAAGTCCTCTAAGTTCTTCTGCAATTGCTTTGATATAGAAATATGAACCAACATTTGCATTACCTTTAAAACGAGATGATGCACAGATGTTTAGATAATCAATAAAGATAACATCTGGTTTGAATGATTTCTTTAGTGCAAGTTCTTTGATAAGAGAACGAAAGTGTCCACTATGTGCAGATGCAGTTGGATATTCTTTGATGATAAGTTTACCATTAGTCTTTTTATTAATCTTAGAAAGACGGTCTGTGAACATCTTCTTAGGCAAATCATGTAAATCATCCATAGTGATATTCATCAAGTTCGCATCAATACGTTCTGCAATTCTCTCTTCTGCCATCTCCATAGTAATGTACAATACATTCTTACCTTGCATCAAAGTAGATGCAGCCATGTGACACATGAATAATGATTTACCAACACCTGTACCAGCAAGTGCAATGTTTAGAGTTTTCTGTGGTAGTCCACCTTTAGTAATCTTGTTGAAGTACTCCAAGTCAAATTCTAATTTCTCTTCCTTCTTATGATAGAACTCAAATCTTTCCTCACCATCATCAACGTAGTCGTGTCCAATGTGTGAATCGAATGCAACTGATAATGCATCAGTAAGAATACTAGGAATTGCTTCTGGTGTATGTTCTTTGTCTTTACCTTCGATGATTTGAATACCATTGAGAATTGCATTGTATACTGCTTTGTCCTTACAGAATTTCTCTGTAGTTTCGACTAACCAGTTCATGTCAACTTCTGCATCAGACAGAGTTTCAATAATTTGTGTTACCTTTTTAAACTGTTCGTCATTAATATCTTTACGTCCGTCAACCTCAATAGACAGCGCTTCCTTGGTAGGAGTGTTATTATACTTTTCTACAAATTTAGTAATCTCTTCAAATACAATCCTTTCCTCTGGGTTAGAAAAATATTCTGGTTTTAGAAATGGCAAAACCTTACGAGTGTAAGGTTCATTAAAAACTAGATTACTTAGTGTTGTCTTTTCTATCGTCTGTGTTGACATATTGTAATTCTTCTCCATCTATTTGTTTTCTTATGATATCTTCCAATATCTTACCAGCAAGTTCAAAGAAATCATCTTTAATACTTTCTTTTGGTAGTCCATTAGAGTCTAACATATCCCACTCGAATTGTAAAGAGGCTTCTGTTTTTTCTTCATTCTCAAGAATCTTTACTTTACCGTAACTGTATACAACTCCTTGATATTTGCCTGCCTTCTCTGTGAGTCCGATGGCAGTCCACTTCTTATCTTTGTTTTCTACATAAGTGTACATTTCACTAATATTAGACATAGTGCAAATAACTCCCTATAATGTATTTTGGTTTATCAATCGGTTTCCTTCCAGCATGTAAGTGAGTCCACATTGGGGGGAACATAACCATCTTTCCAGTAACAGGTTGAACTGAAATATTGTAATTTGGGAAATCTGTGTGTCCACCTTCGTTGTCATTAAGATACAAAAAGAATACTAAGAACCTTCTTGCACTACTATGATTACCAACATCAACATGGTCATCAAATTCATCTACATCATTTGGCATGTATCGTTTCAAGCGAAATGCCTCAAATGCAAATTGTTCTGGGAACATCTTGTCAGTTACCCCACAATCGTTCATGTACTTATCTATGTAATTATAGAACGTATTCTGTAATGGTTTGACAAAAGGCTCCCATTCTGGATGATTCTGTAATGTCACCTGTTTGAAAGAACGATGTCCTTCCAAGATTATATCCTCATGTTGATGCTCTGATTCTTCAAACATTGCAATCAACTGTTGGGATAGTTCTGGTTCTATTACATCATTGTAAACTTGAATAAAATTATGTTGCATCAGTTTCAGCAACTTCTTCTTCTTCAACTTCCTCTACACGTTGTCCATACTTAAACTCTTTATCAGCTGCATCATCTAACTGTTGCATGATTTCTTCTGTAAAGAACTTCTCTGGATTATTGTTAATTGTTTTACCAAATGTTTTTGAACCGTCTGGCAATTCAATACGAGTTGATACTGATTTAAAGATACCATACTTCAGTGCAAGTTCAAGCAAACCATAGTATCTATCAAGTCCACGTTCATACATTAGTCGTACATCAACCATCTTGTTTTCGATAGTCAAACGAGACTTTGCATTCTTACAGTGAATGATATTACCTACAACCTCAGTTCCATCTTTCTCTTTCTTCTTAGAAAGATATACGATAGATGATGCCGCATACTTCAGTCCAGAACCACCACCCATTTCTTTAGTAGGGAACATAGAACCAACAACATCATATGTGTGGTTTGTAATTACCATTGGTACTTTTGCTTTACCAAGTTTCAGAGTCAATACTCTAAATGCAGCTTTAAGTACTTGCGCCCGTGTCATATCACGAGTTTCTTTACCATCAGCAGTATCTTCTACTTCCTTTGTAGTAGACAACATACCAAGTGAATCTAAACACAACAACATTGGTTTTCTATCTGCTTCATTCTGTTGCAAATATGCATCCAATACTTTTAATGATTGTGTTCTAAACTCTTGTACAGTTGTTACTGGTAGGATAACCATACGAGCAGGGTCGATACCTCTGTCGATTACCATCTGTTTTGTGATTGCTGATTCAGACTCAAAATACAACACACCAGCATCTGGGTTTGCATCAAGGAATGACTTAACCATACCCATCACAAAGAAAGTTTTACCAGTTGCAGACTCGCCCGCAACCGCAGTTATCTTGTTTGCTGGTAGTCCACCATAAATTGAACCACTCAGTAATGCGTTGAAGATATAAGAACCAGTGTCGATGAATGCATCAACATCACCTGCTTCAACCCCTTCACTTACAAGTGCAGCGTATTCATTGCCCGCTGTCTTAGCAATATCTTTCAAAAAATCCATACTTTATACATCTCCTTCTTTTCTATTGTTTGAACGAAAAGAATCAAATCCGTCTGGATAACGTGCTTCTAGCTTTTCGATATTCATATAAATGATATCTTCTAGTGTGCAATCCAGAGCAATACATGCTTGTGCAATGTACCACATAACATCACCCAATTCACGCTTCATGTGATATTGTGCATCATCATCTAGAGGTTTACCTTGAAAACATGCTTTCTTGATAATCTCTGCAAACTCACCACCCTCGGCAGTGATACCCAATGCAGCTGTAATCAATCGTTCTGGAGGCAAACCACTTGTTTCGTCTATTATATCTAGTGCGTCTGAAAACGCCTGTGGGTCTTTTGATTCCTCAGAAGTCACCTCATCCACAAAACGAGTGTAGTCTAGCAATAGTCGTTCATCAGTCATATCTATATCCTTTGATTCCATTTTGTTTATAATACTATATTTGTCTGCTAAAGTCAAGAGATTATTGTACCTTTATCTGCTGTAATCAATCCACTTGTATGTTGTTGCCAACCTTTTGAAATCTCATCAACAGATTCAGTGTAATACATAATAAATCTTTTACTGAATGTGAAGTCACCTTCTGGTGATTTACCAGTAGCACAGATAGATGGAATAAGTCCAACTCCCTGTTGCGACATTTGTGCCATACGAGGTTTGTACACCACAAGTTCATCATCTGTTTCCGAAACAAACCGTCCAACAATTTCCATTCCATTATTAAACAGTATACTAATTACTTTATTTTTCATATCAAGTTTTCCTTTATTTCATTTTTTAATTCATGGAGAGAATCCCATGTATCAGTTTGCCGTATTTCCAATTCACCCATTAAGAGAAAATTAGATTGTAGATTATTAATTAGGGTTCTTCTAGTCTGCAACCATTTCTCAGACTGTTCATCACCCCTACCAATATGTCTTTCCTTTTCAGTTTCAGCTGTTACCTTTAGGATAAAAACCTTTGCATCATGTTCTGATAACAACCATTCGATATCTTTTGCACGACAAAATCTATCACCCTCAAGTATTATATGTTTATGTTTGGGAGTTTCTTGTTCAATGAAATCTCTAAACTTAGAGATAGCACCATAACTAATTCTGTCAGTTCCCCCAAATGTTTCGCCAACAGGATATCTTCCAACTACCAATACGTCACCGTGTTTTTGGCATGGAAATAGTTTCATGGGTTCAACATCTTCATGCGAACCCATTTCTGAAATCAGACTTCTCATTAATGTGGATTTACCAGAGCATGGTATTCCACCAATCATTATAATCATAGTAGTAGATTTTTCTCCTCATATTCTAAGAAGTGTTCTGATACTGGTAGAGGAAACTTTTCACCTGCCATTACCAAACCATTCTTTTCGTGATACAAATCAATACCAAGTTCTGAATAACGATTTACAATAGAAGTTTTTACTTTGATAACATTACCAGTTTCAAAAGTATTCTTTGTAAATCCACTTAACTTGTTATTCTCTTCAGATGTAACTGCAATAGTTTGTGAACACAAAATCCACTGTGGTAAAAACTGTTCCCAAATAGAATACATATGCCAATGGTCGAGAATGTAGTAAGCATAAGTCTGTGGGGAAATGAAGTGGTCTTTACAACGGTCTTTTGCCTTCAACATCTGTGCTTCAGATGATACCCAACCAGAAGAAAAGTTTCCACAACCCATATAGAACTGTCGAGTGATTTGACGTTTCTTAGAAGTTACTTCCCACTTACCACGTTCCATAATACCAGACATTGCAGAAAAACAAATATCTGCATGGTCTAATTGTTTAGGAGTCAATTTCGACAAAATGTCCATCTTCACCCTCAATCTGTGTCTTGAATAAAAAGTTAATGTTTCCTAAGTTGCCAGACTTGTATGCTTCTGCAACCTGTACACACTGGTCGATATAGTTCATTAAGTAGTTCTCAGAAATATTCACACGATTCTCTGGAATATCTTTTGCAAGAGTATCCGAAAAACCAACTGCAACATTCACATCAAGTCCCTTAACTAACAAAGGATAAACCTTTGACCATAAACGTGCATGACGGTCACCAGCAACCTCACCAGTTCCACCACGCAATGTTGAAACCAACCACTGTGGTGCTTGTGTAACATCTACACCATACTCATCCATAATTGCTTCAACAATCTCATCACGAGTAGGGTTAGTAGTCTGTTTGTAATCATCAATAACAGATGAAAGAACCAGTTCTACAGTCTTTGCAACTTGTGTATTCCAATCAATCTCTTTCAAGTATTGACGAATAGAGTGTGCATTCTTGTTACAGTCTCCTGCCTGAATAGCAGAGATAACATTGTAAACCACTGCACCTTGGTCTGCTTCGTTCTTAGGATGCTTACGCAAGTTCTCTGTAATTGCATATTGACGTAAAGATTTAGTTGTTGCAAACGTACATACTGCAACCCAAATGTGTTCAACCTTTTCCAACTTTGCAGAAACAAAACGGTGTTTACCAGCAACAAGTTTACCTTGCTTTGTAATTACTGGTGGTTCGTGAAACTGTGGTTCATACTCATCGTTGCGAAAAATAGTACGCAACTTCAAAATGTGTGGTGAATCTGTTTTTCCTTCCACACGCCCAAAGTTATAATGTTCAGTGTCGATGTCTGTTACTTTTACATAACACATCTCCACCAACTTCATACCTTCTACAAGAACAGGTTTCTTTGCGAATTCCTCAAAGTGTTCTTGGGCCTTTACATATTCAAAGGGATATTTCATTGTTTCTCCATAATATAAATTAACCTCAATCTTCTAGCATAGTATACCTGTTATTAAAACAAAAGTCAAGGCTTATTCGCCAAGAAAGTCATTTAAATTTCCAGATGTCTTTGCAGCATACTTACCAATCAACTTCTCTTGTTTACCGTAGACACCGATTGTTGCCAATCGTCTATCACAATATGCAACACAACTAAACCGTTGTCCATTACCAGAGATAGGTGTAACACCGTGTACTTCTTGACTGTCTGCAATTACAACACTATTATCTGGGGCATCAATTGCAACACCATAACGAGGGAAACAAAGATATGCACCATCGTAATCACCTTCTCTGAATACACACATACTTGTCATACCAGCATCAGTGTCACCACTGTCTACATGTGCAGCCATCTTTGCAGACTGATATGCAGAATATCTATTCGCAGAAAGTGTGGTAAAGATACCTTCACCAACTCTATGTTCTGGACGAATGTTGTTTTCTGCAAATGACTTCTGACTTTTATAGATGTCATTGTTTGCTTTTGCGAATGCAGTTTCATTGTGTTCAGAAATTTCTTGTAGTGCTTCCCACTTTTCTTTATTGTCTTTACACCAACCCGATACATCAATACCACCAGTGAAACGTCCACGTTTATGTCCAATCATAACTGAATGGATTTCGTTTGAGTATGCAATCATACCCCAACCACCAGACTTTGTACGGACATAATATGAGTTAGGTGTTCTTAGTTTATAGTCTTGTCCTTCAACTAAACCTTTTGCCAACATCTCTTCTTTATCAATAGGGCCTGAACAGTTTGCCCTCATTGTAGATGTATCTTCAATAGTAGTTAGAATATCCCTAATCTTACTTTGTTTAGGGAATGCATTTGTAATAACATATGCAAGGGGAACATCTGAACCATCCAAAGATAGGATAGGTTTCATTACTCCCATGTCTGTATCAGTTACTTTGATTACCTCATCGTATGCTGATTCGTCTAGAAATTTACCATTCCATTTATCGTAAGTTTCTTTTTGACCTAAGTCTTTCTTAACCGTTAGTTTCTGCATTTTGTATCTCCTTATAGGGTTTAAGGATGTTTTCGTACACTTTATCAGCAAGGTACTTCATTTGTAGTGGTGCAACCATCAACCCAATTCTTGCAAGTTTCTCATTAAGAGTACCAGTGAATTTATAATCCTCTGGCAAAGTCATTAGTCGTGCAGCTTCTTTAGTTGTGTACACCCTATCTTCTTCTGGGTGCAAGTGAACTGCAAGACTTGTTTGTAGTCCTTGTTCAGAAAGTGTATGAGATGCTTGATTCCAAGGAACTCTACGAGATTGAAAGAACGAACTCTTTCTATCTGGAATACTCTTACCCCATTTCTTTCTATGTTCAATGACTTTATCATACCAAGGCCCAACTACATCATCACCAACAGAGACAACCTTTTCTGGATTCTTTGGTAGTCTCTTCATCCACTTATATTTAGCGCTCTTGGTCATCGACTCACAAAGTTCAACTGCTTCAAAAGCATTCTCATTGTTTTGTTGAATATCCCAAATTGCATCTTTAATTGTGGTGACATGTTCTTCTGGTTCTGGAAAAATCAAACTTTCAAGTATCATAAATGGTACTCCGATTTTATCCAGTACATCGTTCCTTACAGATACGATAAAAACTCTTTCTCTTTTCTGAGGCACACCATGATTGTGTCCCTTTAGTACTTTGTAAACTGTTGTATAACCTAATGCCTCGAAATCATTTACCATTCTCATCAAATGTTCTCTTGCATATTCCATTGTAAGACCTTTTACATTCTCACAGATAATTATTTTTGGCATCATCTCACCAGCAATACGAATCTGTTCCCACGTTAAATCTTCAATGTTTTTTTGTTTCATTCCATAGGCAGTCTTTTCTTTACCCCAACCTTTTTGTTTTGTACCAGACATTGAGAATGGTGGACAAGGTGGTGAACCATCAAGTATATCAAGTTCTCCCTTTTTGATTCCTGTCATCTCCATAATCTTTGCACCAGTGACTTCTTTGATATCACCACATATGTGTGCTGGTGTCTCTGGCCAATTCTCTAGATAGGTATCCACTGCGACTTGTTGAAACTCATTGACAAATTTACAATCACCGCCTGCAAGTTTATAACCAGCAGATGAACCACCACCGCCCGCAAAGAACGATATGTAATCGAATAGTTTTCTGTCAGATGACTGTTTCAGTTCATCAAGTGTATATCTAAAATATTTCATTCAAATCCTCTTTCATAATTTATACTCTCATTATACTTGTTTTGCCAACAAATGTCAAGGCATTTATCCAAAGAAATCCTCAAGAGTTGTCTGTGTTCCATAAGAACGGTCAATCTGCCACCCAATTTGGTTCATAATAAACGTCAATGGTTCAACAAATGCCTTCTCATATTGCAAGTCATAGTCAATCATATTATGCAAATCTAGTTCTGTAGGCAACTTAGTAATGAACGAAATCACATTGGATGACATTCGATTCGGTTGTCTCATGTTTAGGAACTTGATTTTATCACCCTCTTGTATAAGAGGATACTTATTATTAAGTTTGTTCATTTTAGTATAGTGGTTGTAAAGCAATGCACCTTTACAATGCATAGGAACACCTTTAGTAAAGATACCCGAACTACTACTCCACTTCTTTAGTCCATTAACAGAACGAGGAAATGCAATCTCTTCTGGTGGAAGTTTCATAAACTCTTCACGAAACTCTTGGATGAATGTGTTTACATCTTTCTCCGAACCAGACATGATAATCTTCAGTGCCTCTTTAATCTTGTCACGACAAGGTGCAGGCGTAGATGATTTAACTGCTTCGATACCCATGATTTTAAGTTTGGGTTCTTGATAACGAACACCTTCGATATCCCATGCATTAAGAATGTATCTTTTCTTTGCAGTCCAGATACCCTTATCTGCAATAACCTCTCTTGCCATTTGCATCTTTTGGTCATATGCATTTACATAAGAAGCAAGAGCTTGATAACTCTTATCAATAAAAGGTTCAATTTTCTCTTGAGCAACTCTATCAAGGAAGTCCACCGCCCTCCCACGATACGAACTCTCCGACTCATCTGTTCTTTTTTCAAGCACAGTACTAACCAACTTGTCAAAAGTAATATATACCGAATCTGTATCCGATGCAATAACATAATCTTCTCCATTCGTTTTTAACAATTTGTTTAGATACAAATTGATGGACTTCTCAATCCAACGTATAGAAAATTGTCCCGATGTCGTAATACCCTCTGCAATCCTCAAATCATAATATCTAAACCACTCATTACCAATCGCACCATAGGCTGAGTTTAGTGAAATCTTTCTTGCCATCTGAATATTCTGAAACCTTGAAACATCTTTTAAGTATTTAGCATCTTTGGTATCTTCATATTTCTGTTTGGCATCTAACATCTTTTTCTTATAGATGGTACGGTCATTATACATCTCTTGCATCATCTCAGGCAAGAAACCCAATTTGTCTTTACTGAACAACGCACCGTTTGGTGTCATCGTTACATTGTTTGGAAGCATGTTTTTGATATCAAACTTTTGTGCAATCAAATCATCAACAGATGAATCACCAAGATTAAGTTGTTTTGCCAACAAAGTCTCTGGTGAAATATTGTACTGCATAATTAAGTGTGGATATAGAGAATTCAAGTCAAAAGACATAACCCATTTGTGTTGTCCTACTTGTGGTTCTTTTACATAAGCACCAACATACTTCTCACCCTTGGATTTGTGTCCAAGTTTTTGTGGAATGATAATCTTACTTTTTAGTAGATGATTGTAGATTAGAACATCCCAATACTTAACAGACGTAAACGAATCAGATACGTTTACCTTTGCCTCATACGTCATAGTTAGAATCAAGTCGATGAGTTTCATCTTCTCATCAAGTCTGTCTACCAGTTCAACGTCTTGAATATTGTAGTCTAGGAAAGACTGATAGTCTTTAGTATACCAATCACGAAAAGTCTCATATGGATTATCATCCTTGCGTTGTCCTAGTTCGACAAATGCAATATGGTCAAGTCGATATGATTCTTGATTAGTATAAGTGAATTTACGATAGAGTTGTAGATAGTCAATGTTCTCAACACCAAGAATATTGTAGACTTGGTCTTTCTTACCGAAACCAGAACCTACCATTCTTGCATCAACAACACCCCAAGGCGATAGACGTTTCATTGCGTCCTCACCCATTTGAGATTTGATACGGTTACAGATATATGGAATATCAAAGAACTCTGTATTCCAACCAGTAATAATATCTGGATGGTCAGATTCCCACCATGCAAGGAACTGTGCTAGAAGTTCACGTTCAGTTGCACATTGAATGTACTGAACATCTTCTCTATCATTTTTGTATTCATGCAATCCCCAAACTTTGATACGTCCAGTGTCATGGTTTTTGATAGTAATAGATAACATTGGTTCTAATGCTTGGTCAGCATTAGGGAAACCGTTCTCACATTCTACCTCAATATCAATAGTGACAATACGCATTTGCGAACTGTCGAATTGTATTTGTTTGGGATATTGTTCTGCGATATATGTGTAAGGAAACTGTGTCATACCGAATACGAGATGCGGTTGACTTTGATACAGTTCTACGAATTCCTTTGCCTCCTTGATGGAGAGGAATTTCATTGGATTGACATTGTTGCCATCCAGAGTGGTGTAACCAGTGGGTTTCTTTACAGGTACAAAAAGAGTGGGTTCGTATTTAACCTTGTAGTTACTACGAACACCATCCTTTACTGCACGAACCAATAGTTGATTGCCCCACTGGGCTACGTGTGTGTAAAAGTTCAAGACATTTTTCCTTATCAAAGAGTTTCATTATATACGGTTTAGGGGTGAATGTCAAGAGAAAAGTGGTAATTGTTCCTCACTTGAAAAGTGTTTATCAATCATATCAATAATATCTTGAGAATGT
>Ga0228662_1000706_pt1 | contig 15561 bp, 9 predicted proteins | sample 76DmetaG_FD_183173 | JGI IMG/M metagenome (GOLD analysis project Ga0228662, IMG submission 183173) | Seawater microbial communities from Monterey Bay, California, United States - 76D | ecosystem: Environmental > Aquatic > Marine > Coastal | place: USA: California | collected 2016-11-10
AAAGAAATAAATGCCATCACTGGAGTGGATAAAATTACATCTACATCGATTCAAGGATTTTCCAGTATCAATGTTGAGTTCAATTTTGATATTAGCCCCTCCGATGCACTTCAAAAGGTTAAAAATAAGGTAGATATTGCAATGGCAGACAAAGACTTTCCAAAAGATTTGCCCGCTGAACCAAGCATTACAGAAACAAACTTTAATGAGCAAATGCCCATTATGAACATCAACCTTTCTGGAGACTTTTCAATGGATCAGTTAAAGGATTATGCTGAATATCTTGAAGACGAAATCGAAGAGCTAACGGAAATTTCAGGGGTTGATATCAGAGGGGTGCAGGAAAAGGAACTGGAGGTTGCTATTGATTTATATAAAATGCAAGCTTCGAAAATCAGTTTTAATGACATTGAAAACGCCATAGTATTTGAAAACCAAAGCATATCAAGTGGAGATATTCTTGAAAATGGAATACGGAGAAATGTGCGTGTTACAGGAGAGTTTAAAGACCCTTTAGCCATCAAAGATATTGTTGTTAAACATGAAAATGGGCAAATTGTATTTCTAAGAGACATTGCAGATGTTGAGTTTAAAGAGCAAGAAAAACAAAGCTATGCTCGTGAATACACACAGCCCGTGGTTATGCTAGACGTGAAAAAAAGAAGTGGCCAAAACTTGTTAAAAGCCTCAGCCAAAATTGATGAAATTATCGCCAAAGCAAAATCCTCTGTTTTCCCTGAAAGTCTAATCATTTCTAAGACCAATGACCAATCCAACGACACGAGAACGATGGTGGCCGATTTGGAAAACAGTATTATTTTGGGTGTCATATTAGTGGTGACTGTTCTATACTTCTTTCTAGGATTTAGAAATGCACTATTTGTCGGAATTGCCATTCCTTTGTCGATGTTTTTATCATTTATTATTCTGAATTTTTTAGGTGTAACACTGAACACAATGGTCCTGTTTTCTCTAGTTATCGCACTGGGGATGTTGGTTGATAATGGTATTGTAGTTGTCGAAAATGTATACAGACTAATGGATGAAGGTATGCCTAAAATCCAAGCTGCAAAACAAGGGGTTGGTGAAGTTGCTTGGCCTATAATTGCTTCAACAGCAACTACCCTTGCCGCATTTTTACCTTTGATCATGTGGGACGGTATTATTGGAAAGTTCATGCAATGGCTTCCTATCACACTTATTATCGTATTGAGTTCATCCTTGTTTGTAGCCTTGGTCATAAACCCTATGCTGATTTCACTCTATATGAAAGTTGTAAAGAAAGAGAATAAAGTGACGCTCATCAATAAACTAGAGGGCATTTACGAAAAGTTCTTAGCCTTTGCACTGAGGGGTAAAAACCCTTACAGCATAGTTTTTGGCTCGTTTATGTTGCTTTTCACAGCGGCTGGATTGATGTATTTTTTTCCACCAAAAGTCTTATTCTTTCCAAATACAGAAGCGAAACAAGTCTTTGTTTTCGTCGAATATCCAATAGGAACTGATATTGAAGAAACCAATACCCTTTCCTTGCGAATTGAAAAAGATATTGAAACCCATTTAAAAAAATATGAAATTGATGGCGAAAACTTTCTAGTAACTTCTATAATAGGACAAGTTGGAGAGGGCACAGCAGACCCTAGCAAAGGACAGACGGGAGGTAACACCCCAAACAAAGCACGAATTACGGTTGATTTTGTAAAATTTCAAGACAGATTAGGCGTTAGCTCAGAACAAGTGCTAAACGATATACGCAATGTTATTAAAGGCTACCCTGGCGTGAGTATAGTCGTGGATAAACCTGCAGATGGGCCACCTACAGGATCGCCCATCAATCTAGAAATTAAAGGCGATGATTATACGCTCATTCTTAAAACTGCCAATCAACTTAAGTCATTCATTAATACCGCAAATATCCCAGGCATCGAAGAACTTAAACTGGATATTGATCAAGGAAAACCAGAGCTCCTAGTAAATGTGGACCGCCAAAAAGCGAGAAGACTAGGGGTTTCAACAGGGCTTATTGGTAATAATTTGAGAACAGCACTATATGGAAAAGAAATTTCAACGTTCAAAGATTTTAGAGACGATTATCCCATTAACATCCGTCTGAAAGAAGAGTATAGGTACGATAGAAATGCACTGTTAAATCAGAAAATTACATTTAGAGATCAGGGAAGTGGGCAAATAAAACAAGTCCCTATTTCAGCTGTAGCAACAACACAAAACAACAGCAGCTTTAGTGCTGTTAAACGCATTGATCTTGACCGCGTAGTAACCGTTTATTCCAATGTTTTAAATGGATACAATCCAACAGATGTAAACGATAAAATTAAAGCTTTACTGAACGATTTTGAGATTCCCAAAGGACTAGAAATTAACTTTACAGGGGAACAGGAAAAACAAGCAAAAGAAATGGCTTTTCTCAGCAAAGCTCTACTTATTGCAGTTTTATTGATTTTCCTTATTCTTGTAGGGCAATTCAACTCGGCAACAACACCAATAATTATTTCCATTTCCGTATTCTTAAGTTTAATAGGAGTTCTATTTGGGTTACTTATTTTTAGAATGGATTTTGTGATTTTGATGACCATGATAGGAATCATTTCTCTTGCAGGAATTGTTGTCAATAATGCCATTGTTCTTATTGACTACATCAATTTAATCATTAATAGAAAGCGAAAAACGTTGAATTTAGATGGTGTAGAACAACTGACCTCATCACAGCTACTAGCGTGCATTGTTGAGGGAGGGAAAACAAGGCTTAGACCGGTTTTACTTACCGCAATGACAACTATACTTGGCCTTTTACCCCTTGCTTTAGGAATCAACATAAATTTTAAAACCTTGATTACAGAACTAAATCCAAACTTTTATATCGGGGGCGAAAATGTTGCTTTTTGGGGGCCAATGGGTTGGGCCATTATTTACGGGCTTTCATTTGCAACGTTTTTAACTCTTGTTGTGGTTCCTATATTATATTATTTAATAAATAAAATAAAAACTAAAAGCGTGAATGTTGCTGCATAGATGTGGTGTTTTTATTTTAATAATATTAAATTTGCGCTATTAATAAAATAAAATGTACAGAACGCATCATTGCGGTGAATTAAGAGCATCGCACATAAATCAAAAAGTAACTCTCTCTGGTTGGGTCCAAAAATTTAGAGACAAAGGGTTTGTAGCATGGGTCGACTTGAGGGATCGCTATGGCATCACTCAGCTTGTTTTTGATGCGGATCGTACAGACAAAGAATTAATGGAATCAGCCAGAAGTTTAGGCCGAGAATTTGTAGTTCAAATTTCTGGAACTGTTATTGAAAGAGCCTCTAAAAACCCAAATATTGATACTGGCGATATTGAAATTTTAGTTGAGTCATTAACTCTTCTCAACAGCGCAAAGGTCCCTCCCTTTACAATTGAAGATGATACCGACGGCGGGGAAGAGTTGCGCATGAAATACCGATATTTAGACATTCGCCGAAACCCTGTTAAAAACAATCTGATTTTCAGACACAAAGTTGCTCAGGAAGTAAGAAACTACTTGTCGTCTATTGAATTTATTGAAGTTGAAACGCCTTACCTAATCAAATCTACACCCGAAGGCGCACGTGATTTTGTGGTTCCAAGCCGTATGAATGAAGGACAGTTTTATGCGCTCCCCCAATCGCCACAAACCTTTAAGCAGTTGTTGATGGTAGGCGGCATGGATAAATATTTCCAAATCGTCAAATGTTTTAGAGACGAGGATTTACGTGCCGATCGTCAACCAGAATTTACACAAATTGACTGCGAAATGACCTTTGTGGAACAGGAAGACATTTTAAATACTTTCGAAGGCTTAACAAAACACTTGATCAAAGAAATAAACGGAGTTGAACTATCAGAATTTCCAAGAATGCCCTTTGATGAGGCGATGAAACGTTATGGCAATGACAAACCTGATATTCGTTTTGGAATGGAGTTTGGCGAACTTAATGAAGTAGCTCAGCACAAAGATTTTAAGGTATTTAACGCAGCAGAACTCGTTGTAGGTATTGCAATTCCAGGTGGAAATTCCTATTCAAGAAAAGAAATTGATAAACTTATTGATTGGGTAAAACGTCCACAAATTGGCGCTTTGGGAATGGTTTATGTGCGTTGCAATGAAGACGGTACTTATAAATCTTCTGTCGATAAATTTTATGACCAAAATGATTTGGCCAATTGGGCCAAAAAAACAGAGGCTAAGTCTGGCGACTTGATATGTGTCCTCTCTGGCCAAACTAGTAAAGTACGCGCACAGTTAAGCGCTCTACGTATGGAGTTAGCAGAACGACTAGGTTTAAGAAATGCAAAAGAATTTGCTCCACTCTGGGTTACCGATTTTCCACTTCTGGAGTGGGACGAAGATACACAACGCTATCATGCAATGCATCATCCGTTTACAGCACCTAAACCAGAGGATATTAAATTGTTAGATACAGACCCAGGAGCTGTGAAAGCTAATGCATATGATTTGGTTCTGAATGGAAACGAAATCGGAGGTGGATCAATCCGAATTCACGATAAAGAAACACAAGCTTTGATGTTTAATCACCTTGGATTTACAGAAGAAGAAGCCAAAGCACAATTTGGCTTCTTGATGAATGCATTCGAGTATGGTGCCCCACCTCATGGTGGTATTGCTTTTGGGCTAGACCGACTGGTTGCTATTTTAGGCGGTCAAGAAACGATTCGCGACTTTATTGCGTTCCCGAAAAATAATTCGGGAAGAGATGTCATGATTGATGCCCCAGCGCCAATTGCAAATGATCAGTTGGATGAATTAGGGTTAAAAACTAAATAATCCACTACACTGATGAAGTATTTAATTTGGATTCTTTTTATAGCCTCTGTAGGAAGTATTTTTTTGGGGTTTGCAATTCCCGATTCTGATACTACAGATGCATTGAAGAAAGCCAACGAAATTGCAGTTTCGGAAAAACTTATTGGATTTGGAATCGTTGGGCTTTTTGTGCTTGTATTCCCTTTATTTTCGTATTACCGTTGGAAAGACAAAAAGGCTTCTGATTATATGCTCAATAAAGAAAATATCGAGAAAATGAGGGCCTACAACAATAAGAAGGAGTAACTAATTCAAATTCCTTTTTTCAATAAAAAAGCGCTTCAACAATTCCGAAGACTCGTCTGCTAACACACCACCTTGAATTTTTGTTTTTGGGTGTAATGTGGTTCCCATGGTTAAGAACCCCCGCTCTTGATCCTTTGCACCAAATACGACTCTGGAAATTTGACTCCAATATAATGCTCCAGCACACATTTGGCAGGGTTCTAAGGTGACATATAATGTACAATCGTGTAGAAACTTCCCTCCTAAATAATTGGAAGCAGCAGTAATAGCTTGCATTTCGGCATGAGCGGTAACATCGTTTAATAGCTCTGTCAAATTATGTGCCCTGGCAATAATTTGTTGGTCCACAACGACCACAGCACCTACAGGGACCTCACCTTGATCAAAAGCCAAATGGGCTTCAACCAATGCCTTTTTCATAAAATACGCATCATCAAATTCTATATTCATATACCAAAAATACGATTTCAAACGTGTATTTTTGTACTGTGCAAAAAAAATTAATTGAACATATTCAACATCCAAAAGATTTACGCAATCTTGATGCAGAATCATTGAAATCTGTTGCTCAAGAATTGCGCGAAATGATTATCAAAATTGTCGCCAGTAAAGAAGGTCATTTGGGAGCAAGTTTGGGGGTTGTTGAGCTCACCATAGCATTGCATTACGTCTTCAATACACCAAATGATTTACTGATTTGGGATGTTGGCCATCAGGCTTATGGACATAAAATATTAACAGGAAGAAAAGAAAAATTTGAAACCAATCGGCAATTGGGAGGGCTAAGTGGATTCCCTAAACGCAGTGAAAGTACCTTTGATGCCTTTGGCACAGGGCATGCATCCACATCTATATCTGCAGCACTGGGGATGGCTATTGCAAGTCAGCTCAAAGGGCTTGAAAAACACCACATCGCCGTTATTGGTGATGCTTCTATAGCGAGCGGAATGGCTTTCGAGGGGCTAAATCATGCAGGAGTTACTAATGCTAATTTATTGGTTATTTTAAATGATAATGCAATTGGTATTGATCCAAGTGTAGGGGCGCTTAAGCAGTATTTGACAAACGTTAAAAAAGGAAAACAAAAAGAAGATAATATTTTTGAAGCGCTAAATTTTGAATACTCTGGCCCTATTGACGGGCACAATCTTGATGCTTTAGTGTCAGAGTTAGAACGCCTAAAAACGATTGAAGGGCCTAAATTTTTGCACGTAATTACAACAAAAGGCAAAGGGCTAAAACAAGCCGAAGAAAATCAAGTCACTTATCATGCACCCGGAAAATTTAATGCCGAAACAGGTGATTTACTTCCTTCAAAGAACACCAAAGAACCTGATAAATTTCAAGATGTATTCGGAAAAACACTTGTAGCATTGGCCGAAAAAAATGAAAATATCATTGGTATTACCCCGGCTATGCCTACTGGAAGTTCTTTAAAATTTTTGATGGAAACCTTCCCAAATCGCGCATTTGATGTGGGAATAGCAGAACAACATGCCGTAACCTTAGCTGCAGGAATGGCTACGCAAGGACTAATTCCTTTTTGCGCAATTTACTCTACCTTTTTACAACGGGCCTATGACCAAGTCATTCATGATGTCGCATTACAAAATTTGCCCGTAATTTTTTGTTTGGACCGTGCAGGACTTGTTGGCCAAGATGGTGCTACACATCACGGGGTGTTTGACATCGCCTATTTAAGATGCGTTCCAAATCTTATTGTAGCAGCGCCAAGAAATGAAATTGAATTGCGCAACATCATGTACACTGCGCAAATGGGGCTGGAAAATCCTATCGCTATTCGATATCCAAGAGGACGCGGAACACTTTTGGATTGGAAAAAAGACTTTGAGTCTATCCCCATTGGAAAGGGCGTTCAATTAAAAAAAGGTAAAAATACAGCCGTTTTAAGTATAGGTGCCATGGCCAATAATGTCCATGAAGCCATAAAAGGTTTGCCGTTTGCGCATTATGACATGCGGTTTGTAAAACCACTGGATGACGCTTTACTGAACCAAATTTTTGAAGCCTACACCACTATTATCACTGTAGAAAATGGAACAACTGTTGGCGGATTTGGAAGTGCTATTTTAGAATTTGCTGCAGCAAACGGATACACAAACAAGATCAAAATAAAAGGAGTACCTGATGCATTTATTGAGCACGGTACTACTAAAGAGTTAGAGCAACAAATAGGATTGGATGTCAATGGGCTAAGAGAGTTTTTTGTAAAATCCTAAAAGCTTAGCCCTTTTAATTTCTTATAGGTCAATACCGCATTACTATCTGAATATGATGCCACTACAGAACATACCCCCATCAAACGATTGTACAAATTCTGATGCTGAAGTTCCATGTCTTTAGGAAGTAATTTGATTAAAAGTTTGTCGTAACTACTGGCTTTGGTTTCATGGCAATTATTCACTGCAGTTATATAGCGTGAAAGTAATTCATTGATAATTTCAAAGCCGGATATTTCTTTATCGACAACTTCTTGTGCATTATAAATTCGTTCGATACTCAATTTTATAATGTCATTAATTTGGGCTTGGTATTTACTCTTTTCTAGAAGTGAAACATCAAAAGTCCCATTTAAAATTGCGGTTTCATTTTCTATAAAAATAGCAACAGCATCGTCAATAAGAGTCCCAATAGCCAATGCTCTCAAATAACTAACTCTTGCTTGTGTTGTTGGTAGGGCATTGTATTTTTTGGTTTGAATGGTGTCTCTGACCAAGTTAATTAAATATTCCAGTGCAAATTCCTCTTCAATAAGACCTAAATTAATTCCATCTTCAAAATCAATAATGGTATAGCAAATATCGTCCGCGGCTTCAACCAAAAATGTTAGCGGGTGTCTACCAAATTGATGGTCATTGGAGTTTATTTTTAGAAGTCCTAGTTCTTTTGCAACTTCCAAAAATATGGTTTCTTCGCTTTGAAAAAATCCATATTTCTTTGAGGCAATATGTGGGGTTGGCTTTTTGGGCAGCGAAGCTTTTGGATACTTAGTAAATGCACCAAGGGTTGCATAACTAAGCCGTAAACCACCTGGGCGCCCTTTCAAATCTTGTGTTAAGATTTTAAAGCCATTGGCATTACCTTCAAAATCACATAGATCTTGGTATTGTTTGTCTGTAAGTGCTGATTTAAAACTCCGCCCATGACCATTTTTAAAAAAATGGCCAATTGCTTTTTCGCCTGAGTGCCCGAAAGGAGGATTTCCTATATCGTGAGCCAAAGCAGCAGCAGCAACAATAGAGCCAAAATCGTTGGGTTTATAGCCATGGATTTCTTTTAAAGCAGGATGTTTTTCTAAAACTTTTTCACCCACTTTTCGCCCTAAAGACCGTGCTACAACACTCACCTCCAAGCTGTGCGTAAGGCGAGTATGAACAAAGTCCGTTGAAGAAAGGGGAATAACCTGAGTCTTATCTTGCAGGCTTCTAAATTCTGGAGAAAAAATAATGCGGTCGTAATCAACATCAAATCCAAGCCGAGTTTCGTCTTGCTCTTTACGTAAGCGCTTGTTAGTGTCGCCTTGTCGTTTGAGGGATAATAATTGCTCCCAATTCATGGTCTTACTCATAGGTGCAAGATAATGATTTTCAATGTTAAGTTAATATTATACAAAGTATAGATTTTGCTTATTTGATAACATTGAGATGATAATTATATAAACATACGGATATCGTAAAGGATGTCAATCAGACATAAATTTGCAAAAAATAAAGTTTAAAAATCACAACAAATGAAATCCTTATTTTTAACTCTAATTTCCTTAGTTTGTTTTAGTATTTCTGCCCAAGATACAGGAGCAATATCTGGTTTACTCACCGATAAAGAATTCAATAATGAACCCCTTGCGTTTGCCAATGTCTTAATTAAAGGAACTTCTAAGGGAACAACTTCTGATTTTGATGGAAAATACTTATTAGAAAATTTAGATCCTGGAGTGTACATTGTACAATTTAGCTTTGTTGGCTACCAAACTGTGGAAGTTGAAACCACCGTTGAATCTGGTAAAACTAATACTATTGATGTGATTCTTCAAGCCAATAGCGCTGCTTTGGATGAAGTTGTGATAAAAACCACTACTGCTAGAGAGACAGAAAATGCACTACTGTTGGAACAACAAAAAGCAGTGGTGATGGAAACCGCTATTGGCGCGCAGGAATTGAGTAAAAAAGGGGTCGGCGACGTGGCTACTGCAGTTACAAAAACAGCTGGGGTTTCTAAACAAAACAATTCTAAAGGTATTTTTGTGCGTGGGCTTGGAGATCGTTACAACATCACAACGCTTAATGGTTTGCCGCTCCCATCAAATAACCCTGCACTAAAAAATATTGAATTAGGGATTTTCTCTACTGACATTGTCGAAAATATTGGCATAAGTAAAACGTTTAACGCTAAAAATTATGCAGACTTTGGTGGAGCAAACATCAATATTGATTCTAAAAATTTTAGAGGTCAACCCTATTTAAATTTAGGACTGAGCGTTGGCGGAAATTCAAACACAATAGGGAAAAGCCCATTTTATAGACAAGATGGTCCGAATTTTTTTGGATTTTATAACCCTTCAGAACCCACAAATCCTACGGCAACTTCAAATTGGGGGTCGAGTTGGGATAGAGAACAAAGTAATTTTAAACTCAATGGTGGGGTGAAGCTTGTTGGGGGAAAATCTTTTGAAATTGGTGAAGAAGGGCGCTTAAATACCTTTGTAACAATAAGCTTCGACAACAACACTCTTTTTAGAGAGGGTCTTAGCCGCGGTAAAGTAGGTGCAGACGGATATACACGTCAAGATTTTTATAAAAACGCATACCAATACAATACCAACACTACTGCAATGGGGAGTTTTAATTACCGTATAAACTCAGATCATAAATTAGCTTTTACAAGCTTGTTTTTGAACAGTTCTTCGCAAAATCATGATGAATACAGTGGATTTGATATTGAATTTGATAATGCTGTAACGGACAATGATGATGGGTTTGGATTTATTCAAAGAAACACTTTTGAACAAACAGAATTATTTGTGAATCAATTGAGTGGAACACATGACCTTTTTGAAAACCACACTCTAAATTGGATTGTAGGACTAAATCAGTTAAAAAGTAATATTCCTGACCGAATGCAAAATACAGCGGGGCGTGATTTTAGACCCAATAGAACGAGTGATTATGTTGTTATTTCTGGGAGTCCTATCTACAACCACCGTTTTTATCAAACGCTCACAGAAGATGAAATTTCAGTTAATATTTCTGACAAGTGGACACTTCGAAATGATGAAGATGGAGTTAAAGGAGAATTCGATTTTGGATTCAGTGGGCGTTACAAATTCATAGATTTTGAATCGCAACAATACGAATTTAGACTGAACAACCAAGCTGGAGTTTATGATATTGAAATTTCTGATTTTGATGGATTCTTCAATAATTCAAATTTAAATTCACTTTATTTTATCAACCAACAAAAACCACAAACGTACAGCGGGGGGCAATACATCAATGCAGGGTTTGTAAATGGACTATGGAATTTTAATTCAAAATTTTCAATGCTTTTAGGGCTTCGCGCTGAAATGATTGCTATCGAAATTGACTACCTTACACTTCAATCTTCTAATGAGGAGCGTATTGCTTTTATCAAAGAAAAACTATTGCCTTCTTTATCCGCAAAATATGTTTTAAAAGAAAACATGAACCTTAAATTTGGTGCCAGTAAGACTTATACTCTCCCACAATTTAAGGAGCGTGTAAATATGCTTTATGAAGAGGTTACACAAGTATACAGAGGGAACAATTATGTGTATGAATCGACCAACTGGAATGCCGATTTGAAATGGGAATATTTTCCAAATGAGGGTGAATTAATCTCAGCCACACTTTTTGGTAAACTCATTCAAAATCCTATCAATAGTATTTTTATTAATTCAACCTCAAATGATATATCATACATCAATACAGGAAAACAAGCCGAGGTATTTGGATTGGAATTAGAAATCAAAAAGAACCTTTTTAATTTCAATGCTGAAGATGATGAATATAGCCACAAAATTACAGGGGGCTTAAATTTATCAATGATTCAAACCAATCAAGATTTGGATGCTCAAAAAGTAACCAATGAGACCGATTACAGTGCAAACTTTACTTTTGATTCAAGTAAACTCACAGGCGCATCTGATTTTCTTATGAATGCTGATGTTTCATATCTAAAAGAGTTTGACGAAGATAAATCCATTCAAGCCACTATTACTTATAATTATTTTTCAGATCAATTAAATACGATTGGAACATTAAACAAAGGTAATGTTATTGATAAAAGCTACAGCACTTTAGACTTTGTACTTAAAAGCAAGTTGAAGCAATTCACCTTTGGTGTTTCTGCAAAAAATATACTTGACCCAACCATTTCAAGAATTCAAGAAGTGTACGATACTCCTGGAATCAATAGCGTAGTTCTTGATGAGTTTAAAAGAGGTGTTAACCTAAGTTTATCTGTTGGGTACAAATTTTAATTCAATATTAAGACATGAAGATTTGCGGATCATTTCTTCAACTAATAATAACAAATACTTTAATATTTCCTAAAATCTAAATTGTCTTTATGGACGAGATTTGTAAAAAATTAAATAATTAAAAAAATGAAAAAATTATCCTTACTTACTTTAATCTTAACAAGTGTGTTCATGCTTAACTGTAGCATCGACGACGAAAACTCTACTGCACCCAGTACATCTTTTGAATTAAACCCAAATGATTTTCAAGGAACTATTCAAAACGGAACTGTTTCTTTAAACCCTACGGAAAACTACAGACTCACTGGAGCTTTGGTCGTAAAAGAAGGTGCTACCCTTAATATCCCAGCTGGGACAATCATTACAGCTGCTGCTGGGACAACAACATCTGCATTTATTGGAGTAGAGCGTGGCGCAACCATAAACATAAGTGGAACAGCTTCAAATCCAGTTGTTATGACAGCAGAAACACAATCCGCTGGTGCTTGGGGTGGATTAGCAATTGCAGGCTATGGCATAACAAACGCAGGAGTTGATGTTACTTCAGAAGTTGGCGATTTAACTTATGGAGGAACGGACAATACAGATAGCTCAGGTTCTATTACATATTTAAGAGTAGAATACACTGGGGCTACTTTTACAAATGACAAAGAATTTAATGGAGTAACATTGTTTGGCGTGGGCTCTGGAACAATATTTAAAAATGTATCCTCTGTAAATGGAGGCGATGATGGCATTGAGTTTTTTGGGGGTGCTGTAGATGCTGAAAATTTAGTCTCTATCAACTCTGGAGACGACTCGATTGATTTTGCAGATGGATTCACAGGATCAATTACCAATGCTTACATCAAAGGAATCACTAAAGCTGGAATTGAGGGGTCTAACAATGGAGATGACGGAAGTCTTGAACCCGTTACAACAGCAACAATTTCAAATGTTACTATGGTTGTAGATGGTTTAGGAAATTCTGAAGGTGCCATTTATTTTAAAGAAGGTGGAGGGAATCTTACGTACACTAATTTTGTTGTAGATGGAATAAGTCTTGGAATGAAAATAAAAAGTACAGATGACATTGCTCAAGAAAGACTTGCCAATGGCGATTTAGTAATCGAAAACTTTAATTACGGAAATGCCCCTTCAACCTGGGATTGGGGTGGTTACAATTATACTGGTAGTAATACAGGCGCAACTGGTGCTGGGAATGGAACTAGTGCTCCAAACTGGGCTGCTGATTGGTCAGAATAATTATTTTGAAAATTAGTTAATATAAAAAGCTTCCAAATGGAAGCTTTTTTTAAATATTTATTTTTGATTGAGCATTAATCTTATTTTAATGCTATTTCAGATTTTCCGTCCCATTCAATAACGTTAGTTATTTTAGAATCTCGAAAATCAACTTCTTTTAAAGTATCTTCTGACCAAAAGAACCATTTCCCTGATTTAGTCCCGTTTTCATAATATCCTTGTGACAGTTTGTTACCATTATTATCATAGCTAGTCCAAAAACCAACTAAGGCACCATCTTTATTAAAGGTTCCTTTTTGTGAGACCTCTCCGTTTTCATGATAATATGTTGCGCTTATAAGTTCTCCATCAACCTGAAATAATGGAGATTTTAAATCTTGGGCGCTAACGGTTACACCAATGAATGATAGAGCTGCAATTAAATATATTTTCATGATATTATAAAATTAAACTACAATAATATGTATTACTTTACAATAAATCAACATAAAATTTACATTAGCTTAACATTGCTTATCTAAATTAAAGCTTGATTTATTAATAATTAAATAACAATTATGTTACAATACAATCATACTTACATATTAAATTTGAAGTGTCTTAGACAGTTTTTATTCATTATTATTTATTAGTTTTTGTCGACTATAATAAGAAGTGAATTAATAATTATGACTGCCCTGGCCAGGCAGTCTTTTTATTAAAATTTAATGCTTAGGAAACATTAAGTTAATATTGGATTCAGATTTTTGCATTGACAAAAACTAATATCCAAAATGAAAAAACTACTATTATTAATTCCTATTGTATTCTTATCAATTAACACTCAAGCCCAAGAAATTAGCGATACTTCTTTCGGAAAAGGGCTTATCAACTTTGTTGCAAAGGACAGTACATTCAGTGTAAAGTTTGCACCAAGATTTCAAGTACGATCAATGTCGTCGTGGGATCACAATGGTGCTATTTACGGAAGCCCAGAACATAATTTTATTGTACGTCGTGCACGTCTAAAATTTGATGGGTTTGCATACAGTCCAAAATTGAAATATAAAATTGAGTTAGGATTGTCCAATAGAGATATTTCTGGCGCAAATGACTTCAATAGAAATACACCACGCTATATTTTAGATGCTGTAATTATGTGGAAATTCGCTAAAAACTGGGAACTTTGGGCAGGACAAACCAAGTTACCTGGGAATGTAGAGCGCGTGGTTTCTTCAGGCAATTTGCAATTAATTGATCGATCATTATTAAATAGTCGTTTTAACATCGACCGTGATTTAGGGGTTCAAATCCGACACAAGTCAAATCTAGGTGGTAACTTTATAACACGTGAAAAATTCTCTATATCTCAAGGAGAAGGTAGAAACGTGACGGAAGGCAATGAAGGCGGATTGCAATATACTGCAAGATTAGAGCTTCTTCCTTTTGGTGCATTTAAATCTAAAGGTGATTACAGTCAATCTGATTTGAAACGTGAAGAAAAGCCAAAATTAATGCTAGGGTTTACCTATAACTTTAATGAAGAAGCTGTAAGAGAAAGAGGGTTTGCTGGAGATTATATGATTAGAACAGATGAAACCATATATGGAACAGATCAAACAACTATTTTTGTAGATGCAATGTACAAATACAACGGGTTCTCATTTATGGGGGAGTATGCAAAACGTACCGCTGATAATGAAATCGCTACAGAAATAGATGGCGTAACTCCCACTGGAGATGTGGTATTAACAGGAAATGCATTAAACTTACAAGCAGGTTATTTATTTAAGAATAACTATGAAATTGCTGGACGATATACAACATTAGAGTTCGAATCGGTAACAGGGAAAGACCCTACAAAACAATATACTTTAGGATTTAATAAATTTGTTCTCGGTCACAAATTAAAAATACAAAGTGACCTTAGCTATACAACTGTTGATGGCGAAGCCGATAATATTACTTTTAGGCTAGGATTCGATCTTCATTTTTAATAATATTTAATTAACACACTAAAGCCAAAAATTTATGATATTTGCCAATATAGCACAAATTAGCACTATGGATAATTTATACACATTTATGTTGATTGCAATTACAGTTTTAGCAGCAATTGATATTATAGTTGGCGTCAGTAATGATGCTATTAATTTCTTAAACTCAGCAATTGGCTCGAAAGCTATTTCTGTACGAACAATTATGATTGTGGCAAGTCTAGGGATTTTTGTTGGAGCAGTATATTCCAGTGGTCTCATGGAAGTCGCTCGAAAAGGAATTTTTGTGCCTGCAATGTTCAATTTTAATGAGATTATGTACATTTTTATGGCCGTCATGATTACCGATATTTTATTATTAGATTTCTTCAATACTTTAGGGCTTCCGACATCTACTACGGTTTCAATTGTGTTCAATTTATTAGGGGCTGCAGTTGTCATGTCATTAATTAAAATTGGCACTTCTGATACACAAACTTTTGCAGATTTAGGAAGCTATATAAACACAAAAAAAGCGTTGCAAATTATTAGAGGAATTGTTATGTCTGTATTTATAGCCTTCACTGTTGGGGCTATTGTTCAATGGGTTTCTCGATTGATTTTTACATTTCAGACTGAAAATAAAATTAAAAACTTTGGCGCCATTTTTGGTGCTGTAGCACTCACTGCAATTACCTATTTTATTTTCTTAAAAGGATTGAAAGGAA
>Ga0228662_1000746_pt1 | contig 14913 bp, 11 predicted proteins | sample 76DmetaG_FD_183173 | JGI IMG/M metagenome (GOLD analysis project Ga0228662, IMG submission 183173) | Seawater microbial communities from Monterey Bay, California, United States - 76D | ecosystem: Environmental > Aquatic > Marine > Coastal | place: USA: California | collected 2016-11-10
ACAGAAGAGGTAAGGAGTTAGGTCTTTAATCTTTATTTTATTTTTTCAAAAAAGGCTTTAACATCTCTATCTGAATCCATTGTTATTGACGTACGACACTTGCCGGGACCTGCCCAACATCCATAAGGCTGATTATCATTATCTGACCCTTCCCATCTAATAAACTTATAACCCTCATCAGGAGATGCTGTAACAGTTATAGTTGCTCCCTTATTATAAATCCCATTAGCATCAGGAGTTATTGTACCTCCCTCTGATGCTTTAATTGTAAGTTTATATTGTGAGGGGGTTATAGATTCTTCATCTATTTGTTCAGAAGAACAAGCAAAAAATATTAAAAAAAAGATAGTACGTAATAATAGCATTCCTTTTTTCATCTATTTAATATTTTCAAATTTTGCTGTTAGAAAAATATCGGAATTAATACTTAATGTAATCAAAGGCTCATTAAAATAAATAGGTCTTGAAAACCAATAGCATTTGTTACAAGTATCTATTGTCCAACCAATAAACTTGTAACCTTCCTCAGCTGTCAAAGATATAATTAATTCAGTATCTCTATCAAATTCGCCTGCAAGTTTACCTTCAAGTAACCCCCCTGACGATGTTTGCTGAATTTGTGTAATAGGGACTCTTGCTAAATCAGTTTCATTTATAATACCTTGTTGAGTTGAAATTTTTATTGTTCCTCCGTTTGTAGGATTAATAAAAAGTGAATATTGCATTACATCTTCAGTTGATACTTTATTTATATCAATTTCATTTACTATACCATCTTTAGAACAAGATAGAAAGATTAGGAAAACAGACAAGAGTAGTTGATTTTTCAACTTAATTGACTATTCAAATATACCAATTCTATCACTGGTTTACAGCTAATTAAACTAATAACGAGTAGCGATATAAAAAGTTTTTTCATTTTAAATTGATTTATAGTTAACAACTTTGAATATACAAATTACTCCCTGAACTTAATGAAGAGGATATGCAGATGATTTAAAAAATGTGACTCATAGAGAAAGAATCCAATCAATCAATAATTGTGACCATTTGTCTACTGGTGAATTTAATTCATTCATCCCAAAACCGTGACCTCCTTCGCTAAACATATGAAGTTCTACTTTTGCTTCTGCTTCAATCCAATCACGATAAATTTGAACACTTGACGCAGGTATCTCTTTGAATTCGTCATTATTCGCACAAGTAATAAATGCTGGAGGTCTATTATTAGGAACTTCTTGTTTTTCAACAATATCCATCCAAGGGTAAATGGGAGCTATGAAATTTGGTTGATTTTTTTTGGTTGAGTTATAAGCTGTCTCCATAGTTACTGCCCCTCCTGCGGAAAATCCCATTAAACCAATCTTATTTGGATTAATATTATATTTTGCTGCATTTATCCTCATAACTTCTATTGCTGCCATAGCATCTTTTGAAGAATAAGGTAAAATGATTTTAGCACTATCTATTGCCATTTGAGGTTTGTCCCAAATCGTTTTAGTCCAGTCAATTACTGAACCCTTTCTAGGATAAGTTCTATATTTCAGTACTATTGAGGTAATCCCATTTAATGATAGTTTTTTTGCAAGTTTAACACCTTCCTTATCGTACGCGCTAAAAAAAAGCCCTCCCCCAGGACAAATAATCATCGCCTTGTCTGTAATCGAATTTCCTTTTGCTCTGTAGATATCCATTTCAGGCTCGGAAATATTATCCAACCAAATACCTTCTTGCTCCGAAACAAGAACCCTGTTTTCTTTGTAGGATTTTAATCCCCATTCTTGATATTCAAGTTGAATTTTTTCTTGAGCATTTAAAGATGTTGTAAGTAACAGATAAAAAAATATTAGTTTTTTCATTTAATTCAAATTTAGGTATCATATAAATATACAAATAACATCCTGAACTCACTGAAGAGGATATGCCGATGATTTGATCAATTACTTTTTTTGAAACGAGCTTTTAAAGTTGTAATTAAATCCTATATTCCAATCAAAAGATTTTGCGTTAATATTAGAGTTAATTGCTTTATTCATTGTAGTTGAAATAGAAAATGGTAATTTAGAATACCTGATTGCAAAAGTTTGAGCCACATAGTAACCTTGATTTGAATCAATTTTTAAAAAATAAATTTCAGGGTTAAAACTCAAATTAAAAGATTTACTCAAGTTGATGTTTTGAACGTATGATCTAAGAGAAATAAAATTACCCTGTTTCGTTTGATCGACTTTTTCTAAACCTTTTCCATTTAAATAGAATAGCCCAACGCTTATATTTTTATTTATAACATAATTTAAATTTGTCGTCCATATAAAAAAACGTTGAGGGGTCAGTATTTTAACTGATCTTGAATTTCTTGAGTAATCTAATTCTGTAAAAGCATAAGCAGGAAAATAACTTCCTAAACGGAGTTGAAACCTTTCTTTTTTAATCAGTTTATAATGCCAAATAAATAAAAAAGACCAAGGCCGCATTCCATCTAGATCAAAACGAAATTGGGGGTCAAAACTCAATCGTTTTCCGCCTACTGAGAGGTTAATAGTTGTTGCTGGCTTTCCTAAAGAAAAAAGGGGAATAAAAGAAAACCCATTATTTGTTAGGTTTATTTTACCTGAAATAACTATTTCCTTATCATTTGATCCATCTTGAGCCTCAATTAAATTAACAAATAAAAAAAGGGTAAGAATAAATATTTTTTTTAGGGGTCTTAACAACATTTTGTTTGATTTATGGTGAATAAGAAACAATATACAAATTACTCCCTGAACTTAATGAAGAGGATATTCCGATGATATAATTATGATTTTAACTCTCCCTTTTGTGAAACATAATAAAGTCCAACGACTGGGATTAACGTTAATATCATTATAACAATTGGAGGATGTGCTGAACCACCGCTTAACAAAGTCACAAAATCTGGTAAAGTCCAAAATAAGTGAACTATAAATAATATGAAAGTTGAAGATTTTAATCCTTCAAGAGTTTTCAATTTGAGAGTATATAAAACAGAAATCACTGTGCCTAAATAAATAAATCCAAATATATATAACATAATATCCAAAACTTCTAAAGCAGGAGGACTACTTGCTAATCCTTCGATATTAAAATCGCTTATCATTTGGTTTTTCATTTCACCTCCCATTTTCGCCAATACTAGAGGAATAAATTGAATAACATCAAGAATTAGTGTTACTATCAAGATGGTTTTAAAATTTTTCATTTAAATTGATTTATGATTAACAATCTACAATATATAATTTTTCCCTGAACTTAATGAAGAGGATATGCCGATGATTTAAATATCAGGAATAATTTCCATTTGTTCATTGATAGGTTTTGTTAAAAAGGAATTAAATCCCGTATAGAATTCCTCTATTGATATTCCATACACCGTGAGAAATGCTTCTTTACTTCCTAAATCAGGAAACTTGTTATAAAAATCAACTAAAGAGTATTCATTAGCCGCAATAGAGTTTAGATATGCTACTGACCAGGCTCCTAATGAATATCCATAGATATTCCAATCTTTGTCTTTGTAATAATTAAAATTATCTAAATCCTCTTGACTTAAATTTCCATTGGTAATTTCATTTTTGATAAATTCCATTGTTCCTGAATACTGTTCTCTTAAAGTTTCGTCGTATTCACTTGACTCATTTATGAAACCGGAATTAATTTTTGTTCTTACTAGCTTATCCGCATAGAAGGATGCTCCTCCTTCAATAAACCAACTAGCATCAATGAATTTTAATTCCTCTTCACCATAATCATAAATATCCAATGTGTTTTTATGCAATTGGTATATGTGAAAGTATTCGTGAAAAACAAAATTAGCTGCTGCGCTTTCAAATCCAATTGTGATTCCCTGTGTAGCAGAATTTCCGGAAATTACTAGCCCTAAAGTACCCTCCGATACCAACTGAGCCCAAGCAGCACCCGGACCTTCATTAGCTCTTGCCTGTTCAAACTCTCCTTTTATATCGTCATCAGCCCAATTAAAAAACTCACCAACGACGCTAGCCTCTGACTGATTAGGATACATCATAAATTCTAGACACTGACTGTAGGGGTCTGCATTTAATTCTTGGGAGCTCCAGTTATCTATGTTACTTTCTAGCCTTCTATTACAAAAGACAGAAGCTAATTCATTTGCTGCATCTATGTCTTCACCTAGTACATAGTATTCTACAGGAATATCAACTTCAAAAATATCCATAACGGTCTCTAAAGCATTAATTACAACTTGTTTTTCTTGTTGATTTACATCAGAAGAAGCAAAAACATTAGATTCCAAAAAATCATTTATTGTCGATGAAGAATTTAGTTCAAATTGGGCTTGAATGGTTTGATTTGAATTGAGTGTAATCGTTAAAGTTTCATTTGTTGAATCACTCCCTTCCCATCCAACAAATTCATAACCCTCTGCTGGGGTAGCTGTAATAGTTACTTCCGTCCCTTCTTCATATGTTCCTCCCTCTGAAGATACTGTTCCTCCACTTGTTGCTGATACAGTTAAGGAATATTCAACTGGGTCAGGCTCAGGTTCTGGTTGAGGTGTTTGAACCACTGGAGCAACAGATTCTTCTTCTTCAGTTGAACAGCCATAAATTAGTATAAATGATAATACACAAATGGATAATAAGGAAAGAGAATACTTCATTTTTATGGTTTTGGTTAACAACACTAATATACAAATTACTCCCTGAACTTAATGAAGAGGATATGCCGATGATTTGATGCAAGCTATATAACGAAGAGGTAAGGAGTTAGGGCTGTAATAAGGTTTGCTCTCCTTTACGATTACAATACTTTGTTTGTATCCATTCAGAAATTAAAGGCATATACTTTTTACCCATAGCAACCTCAATAGGCACTCTAAATGGAGAACCTGCTTCTTCCCATTGCTGTTTCTAGGTGCAATATTCAGCATCACACCTACAAGGATATGCTTCAGCGTGTTTAATATCTATCAAGGTTTACTTTTTACTTTTTTTTAATTCATCAACTTCTTCTTTTAAAGTTTGAATTATTTTTTTTTGTTGAAGTACCATAACCAATGTAGCGAAACCAAAAATAAATCCTAATAAAGGAGGGTTTGCTCTTCAGAAACTTGGGAAAGGTGCTGACGATGGCATGACTCATAGATTTTTATGGTACTGGGAAATAGGTGAAGATTTATGGGAAGGAACTGATATATGGGACAAAGCTCCTCTTTGGTTTTCTCAAACAGAAAATTATGTAGAAGAATACGGTGAGCAATACATGGGAAGAGTTCTAAGTGAACAAAAAGGAACTAATGAAGATTATAAATGGGATCATATTTGGGACATAAAAGCAAGTGACCCCAACCAATTTAAAATAGCTCATGATAAAATTCTGAAAAAATTTAAAAAACAATTTGAAGGTCGCTGGGCAGCTTTCGGGACTTATGATATAAATCACCCTAATGGTGCAACTCACTGGGTGGGTGTATCAGGCAAAGATGATCACGAACATGTAATGCTTTTAGACGAATTACAAAAGCAAAGTGAGTTTATAAAACTTTTAGGCGAAAGAGGAAAGGTTGAAAATGTTAGAGACTACATGGTTTTATCCTTAAAGACTTATTAACCATAAAAAATTATATAATAAAAGCTCTTCACTTCAGTGAGGAGTTTTTTCTTTTACACCAATGGATACAATCCAAATCCCTCCTAATACATTGATATAATTGCCATAAACAGAAATTCCTTTGTAGTGGTTTTAGGGGGGTGTTGTTTAGGGAAAGTTTGTAACGTGGTGGGTATTAGCTTTCATAAAGAAAAGAAAAATGAACTCAGGAATTGCGATGATCTTAGGAACATACTTGGGGTACTCAAAGCAAAACAAACCAACTTCGTTAAGTAACCAAATACCTTAAAAAGGGTGCTTGTTTGACCAGCCTCAATTATCATTTATTTTCTTTATATTTAAATAACATATTATTCACTTATATTATTAAAATTAAATTTCCCTAAAATGGCATTTTTCCCATTCCAAGACCAAACTGAAACTTCATTACTCAATCAATTGGCAGAGAACCTCAAAGGCAACGATAAAAAAGGGGTGCATCTCTTGGAAATCAAACACCTATCAGAAGCACCCGAGCAAGCAAAAACCTTTGTAAATGCCTGTAAAAACAATAATTTAGAACTCTTAGTTTGGATTGCCCCCGCTTTGCAAAATAACGAAGCTATCTCTCAAGCTGAAACCATTTTAGAAAAAAGTGACGTGGCTGTTGCCAAACTTTATTATCCTCCCTTAATTGAGTTTTTATCCTTTCACGAACAGTCCATAAAAACAGAGCGCATGTTTGCCTTTCCTTTTGAAAAACTCAATTGGAGTTCTTTGAAAGCTATTGAGGAGGCTCTTCAAAAAGTGAAAGCTGGAGACACCCTTAGATTATCTGGAGAGGTACTTTCGCTAAAAACCATTACTGAGGCTCTTCTAAAGGGTATAGAAAAGGCCAAGGATAGCGATGTCTTTTTGTGGAATCAGTTTCAAAAGATGGATCAAAATCAAGACGGTACCTTAACAGTTGATGAAATTTATGTGCTTCTCTCTCAAATGGGCTTTTCTAAAACCGAGGTAGAATCTTTGGTTGCTGCTTCAGATGAAAACAAAGACGGTGTGCTTACCTTTGAGGAATTTCAAGCCAACCTCCAACAAGACATTCAAAAAATGTTGGAAAAAGTTAATACACAGCTTGTCTATAGCCTAATTGAAAAAGAACGCTATCAAGAGTTTTTAATAGTTGACAATCAATTTGACCCCCAAACAGCCTCTGAAATTCTGCATTGGATGGAAGAAGTTGCAATCTCAGCAGCCCATCAAGAGGAACAAGAAAAAACTGCCTTAACGGAATGGATGAATGCAAATGCACTTCCTTTTTTAGGTGTGGAAGTACTTCCCGGCAAAGGGCTTTTTACCAATAGAAAAACTTTTTCTGAGGGACAATAGATTGAGTCCACCCAATTGATCTATGCAAACGGTCAACAACTTTTTATTGACCGAGGAAAGGAATCGGTCAAAGTCTATTTTGAAAACAAACTTTCTTCAACAACTCAAAATGTTATTAAGGGTAAAGGTGATGCTTTTAATTATCACTTGACGATCAAGAACGATTTGCTTCGAGCAATTGAAGTTGAGGGAAAATGGCCTGAATTACCCTCAGCAATGGAAAAAATCCTTTTCCAAACACCACTAAAACCCTGGCAACAGTCTATCTTAAAAGAAATGGGAAGCTTCACGCTAGAAGACCCAGCCACTAATGCCCCCGAACGGGTAGTATGCAATTGTATGAGTTTGTGTCAAAAAGATTTTCACCCTTATATAAAAGCGGGAATAAAAGAACTGGTCACTTTAATTGAAAAAACAAATGCCACTACCGTTTGCGGTGGATGTGAACCTTTAGTAGAAGCCCTTTGTGGTATTAGCAGTATGTCTATGGCAGTGCTTGATCAAAAAATTGAAACTGAAAATAAAGACATAAAAATCCTTGTACTAAAGCCTGTTGAAGATCAAGTGAAGCCTTTTAAGCCCGGACAACATATTGTTGTTCAGGCATATTTCCAAAGTCAATGGGTAACAAGAGCTTATAGCTTAATCTCCTCTGGTAACACTTCAAAACATTATGAAATTGCTGTTAAACGAGAAGAGTTGGGAACCCTATCAAGATGGTTGAACGATCATGCCGATTCAAGTTCTATTATTCGTGTTTCTGAACCCAAAGGGGATTATCACTTGGAAGATCAACAAAAAGAAATTATTTTTTTTGCTGCCGGAATTGGTATTACTCCCGCTCTATCTATGCTACGTACCCTAAGTTCTAATGATGATTCTCGTCCACTTTCATTGGATTGGTCTGCCCCTTATGAAAAGAATTTTATTCTAAAAAAAGAATTTGAAGGCTATGCTCAAAACCAACAGTTTCAAATTACCTACAGAGCAACTAAAAAAGAAGGGCGTATTACAAAAAACCTACTCGAAAAAAATTATCCTTACACCCCAGGTAAAGTAGCTTTTCTATGTGGTCCTGAAGCCTTTATGGAAAGTATTCAAATGCTTCTTAAACAAACTAATTGGCCTGACAAAGCCATAAAAATTGAACATTTTAATGCCCAGGTTGATACAGAAGGTGAACTGCTAGAAGCAGTTCCTCATGAGAAAACACATACAAAAAACTATTCTTCCAAAAAACAGGATGAAGCTATTCAGTCAGATAGTTTTTTTATTAGTCCTATTAAAGACATAAAACAAGAAGCAGTAGTCTTTCTAAATCAATTTTATGGAGAAAAAAGCCTTTCTAAAAAGGCCTTAAACCAGAGAATTGAAGAAGTATTAAACACTATAGAAACTTCAGGCTCCTATGCACATACGCTAGACGAGCTAATCTTTGCCTCTCGGGTAGCTTGGAGAAACAGTACTCGTTGTGTAGGGCGTTATTTTTGGGGTAATATGATTGTTCGAGACTGTAGAGACATCATGGAAGAAAAAGCAGTTTTTGAAACTTTAGTAGAGCATTTGCGCTTGGGTATTAATGAAGGCAACATAAGAGCTGTAATTTCTATCTTTAGTCATCACAAGCCTTATATTCGTATCTATAATCCACTTTTATTAATGTTTGCTGGCTATACTCAAGAGGATGGGAGCATTTTAGGAGATCCCGCTACCGTGGAGCTCACAAAAATTGCCCTCGATTTAGGATGGCAACCTAAAAACGGAAAAAACCGTTTTGACCCGCTCCCTTTAATTTTGGAAATTGATGGAAATCAACCAAAATGGTTTAAATGGCCTGAAGATCTCACGCGTACTATTTCAATAGAACATCCTGAATTTAAGTGGTTTAAAGACCTTGATTTGGAATGGTTTATGGTACCTGCAGTAGCGGGTCTTGCCTTAGACGCGGGTGGCATTCAATATCGCTGTGCCCCTTCTAACGGCTTTTTTATTAGTACGGAAGTAGGTGCTCGTGATTTGGGTGATGTTTCTCGTTACAATATGCTACCTGTTATTGCAGAAAAGATGGAACTAGATATGAGCTCAGATGAAACCCATTGGAAAGATAGAGCTGTAGTAGAATTAAATCTTGCAGTACAGTGGTCATATAGAAAACACAAAATTAGAATGTTAGACCATCATACCATAGTGGACTATTTTATGAAGTTCCACGGAGAGGAACTGGATGCTGGTAGATCAGTTCATGCTGATTGGAAATGGATTGTGCCTCCTATTTCGGGATCAACAGTTGAAGCTTTTCACATGGATATGGTCAATAAAATTTTGAAACCAAACTATTTCTATCAAGAAGATGCTTGGAAAGCAAACGATTGGAGAGCACACTCAAAAGTTTAAGGATAGCCTAACTCTCTTTTTAATCTTTTTGCATGAAGGGTCAAATTCAAACCGCTTCTAAAAATCGTGAAGAAGGGCATGGATTTTAGAAAATATTTTTCCTATTGAAACAGGGGGATGAAATTTGATTTGTAATCCATTTTCTTTATCTTAGATTTATTATTAACCATAAAACAATTTAAATGAATGTTTCAAAAAACATAAAAAAAGTTAGAGCTCATGACGCCATTTGTGGAGTATTATACCTTGCAAGTGTTGGATTAACAATTCAATTTGAAAATTTAGACTTTCTATATATCGCAATCGGTGTAGGTATTTTACAGGTGATTAGCCCTATTACAAAGTTTTGCCCGGTATATTTTACTCTTAACAAGCTGATGTCAGATACAGACCCCATGCAAAACGGAAAGTAAAAAAGGGAAAGCCCTACCCCGTTTATAACAATGGGGAGGTTTTTTTATATTATCGGCATATCCACTTTTAAGAGTTCTGGGATTTTTAATGCTTATGAATCTTTTAATAGATAGGGTATGATTAATCATAAATCAATTAAAATGAAAAAAATATTATTCTTATTACTACTAAGCGGATCCTTGCTTTCATGTAACCAAAAAAATGAAAATCAAAATCAAATTGACCAAGGAATGGTGTTGTTTAACCAAAATGCAAAGCGGGTCCATGAATTATTTAATGCTTTAGAAAATGAAGATTTAAATACTGCTGCTTCTTTTTTCTCAGAAGATGTTAAATTTAATCAACCTGCATACGAGGGGAAAGAATGGGATAAAGAGGGAATATTACAAAACTACAACGGTTTCTTTCAACTTTTAAATAACATAAAAGCTACTGACAGAGATTTTTATCCAGGTGTGGATTCCAAATTCATTCCTGATGGGGCTGTTCGTGCTTATGTAAAATGGACTGCCGATCTAGAGGGTAATCCTTTGGAGGGAATTAAAGCATATGAAGTGTTCGTGTTTAACGAGAACAACAAAATCATTCAAGTCGATGAGTATATGGATGTGTCAGGAATGCTGAACAAAATTGGAGCTCTATCTTCGAAATAGTAAATCCTGCTTGCGAAGACCGTCTACCCTCCTCTATGGAGGGTTTTTTGTAATAATCTGTTTAATCTAAAATCGACGAGTCTCTTGAAATTATTTCTCAAACAACCCCTAGTGTGAAGTTCTAGCATCATTTTCCTTGTTTAAGTGAAAAAAATAAAGCTCGATGACCTAATACTTCCCAAAAGACAGGGAATCTCCAGCATTAGCCATACAAAAAACTACGGCTTTTGATTGATTTAATGTGATGTAAGTTTAACAAAGTATGATTTTTTATAGAAATTTAGATTTTTTAACAAAATATTAAGGATTTTACAAAAAAGTTGCTTAATATTACAATTGACTTATAATATAGTCAATACTAAACTATAATATTTAAACTAAACTAACGATGAAAAAAAAGTTATTTAAACAGATTTTTGTTGCAATCACAGTACTGTTTGCTTCAGGAATCTATGCTCAAAATGTCACAGGTCTTGTGACGAGCGATGATGGTCCACTTCCAGGCGCTACAGTTTTGGTTCAAGGGACAAACAACTTTGCCTCAACAGATTTTGATGGAAATTTTTCTGTCGAAGCTGCTCAAGGTGACATTTTAATTGTTTCTTTTGTTGGGTACCAAACGCAAGAAGTTGCTGTTGATGGAGATCAACTTACAATCAACTTAGCATTGGGTAATCTTTTGGAAGAAGTTATTGTAACAACAGGTTATGGAACACAATCCAAAAGAGACATTACCGGTGCAGTATCTACCATTGACGCAGAAGAACTTACTTCTGTACCAGCAACTACATTTGCACAACAAATGCAAGGTAGAGCTTCTGGTATCTCTGTAGTAAGTGATGCGACTCCAGGGGGAGAAGCAACGGTACGTATTCGTGGATTTGGAACCACTGGAAACAACAACCCGCTGTATGTAATTGACGGAGTTCCTACGCTATCTCAAGGAAACCTTAACCCACAAGATATAGAGTCTTTCCAGATTCTTAAAGACGCTTCTGCAGCATCGATCTACGGATCACGTGCAGCGAACGGGGTAATCATTATTACTACTAAAAAAGGTAAAGTAGGTACTTCTAAAATTAGCTATAGCGGATACTACGGATGGCAAAACACTGCCAATGACGTTGATGCACTTGATGCACAAGGTCTTGGAGAATACTTATATCTTGCTGACTACTATGCAGGTAAAACGCCTTCTCACGGTCAGTATACTTTTGGAGGTTCTCCAGAAAGCCCACAAATTGGAATTCCAAATTATGTTTTCCCTAGTGGTGCTTCTTCTGTTGATGAAAATCTTTATTCATTAACTCCAGATAATATTTATGCAATCACAAGATCTGCTGATACTGATTGGTGGCAATTATTAACAAGAGATAATGCTCCAATTCAGCAACATTCAATTGATGCAAGTGCAGCAAATGAAAAATCTCAATATGCATTTAATGCAACCTTTTTTAGCCAAGATGCTGTTGTAAAGTATCAAGGATACAAAAGGGCAACTATCCGTTTAAACTCTTCTACCAAAACTTTAGAAGATCGTTTGACTATAGGAGAAAACTTTACGCTTTCTTTAGATAATAGAATGGGAGGATTTGGAAATGACCAAGAACAAAATGCAGTTTCTGGTTCGTACAAACACCACCCTTTGTTACCTAATTATGATATCGTTGGTTCTTTCGCAGGAAGTAGAGGTTTAAACTTAGGAAACAACAGTAACCCCTATGCATCTCAATCTAGAAATCAAGACGATCGTACAAGAAGAATGAGAGCCTTTGGTAACGTTTTTGCTGAATTGCAAATTGCTAAAGATTTCAAGTTTAAAACCAGTTTTGGTGTGGATCTTACAACAGGACAACGCAAAGACATTGGTAGAGCTCAACCTGAATACATTGAAGGAAACTTTGGTAATCGATTAATTATGAGTTCCAATTGGGATTATGAGTGGACTTGGAGTAATACCGTTTCTTGGGCAAAAATGCTGAACGATGTTCATGACATTAGTGCTTATGTAGGAGTTGAAGCAATCCAAGGATTTGGAGAGTACTATGATGCTACAAGACAAGGTTTCCCTTTTGAGACCACACCTATTATTAGTTACTTAAACATGGGTAGTCAAGCAACTTCTGGGAATTCAGGAACTATCTTCAAAGATTTTTCACTTTGGTCTCAATTCGTTCAGGCAAACTATCAATATGATGGAAAGTATTTAGCTCAAGTAACGGTTCGAAATGATTCATCCTCGCGATTTAAATCTGCAACAAATAGTGCAATTTTCCCTGCATTTAGTTTAGGATGGAGGATTTCAGATGAAAGCTTTATGTCGGGTCTAACTTTTATTGATGAAATGAAAGTAAGATATGGATGGGGTAAAACAGGTAACCAATCTATCGGGGATTACAACGCATTTACTCAATTCGGAGCTACATCATATAGATCTGGTTATCCAATTGATGGAAGTGCTTCAACTAACACTTTAGGATTTAACCCAACTCAATTTGGAAACCCAAATGCTAAATGGGAAGCAACAGTATCTAACAATATTGGATTTGATGCTACTTTATTAGATCGTGCGCTCTCAATTGAGTTTGATCTTTGGAACAGAACAACTTCAGATTTACTTTTAAAAGTACCAGTTGTATACTCTGCTGGAGATGCATCAGCTCCCTCTGTGAATGTTGGAGAAATGTATAACGAAGGAATTGATATTGCTATAAACTACACAAAAACAGTAGGTGAATTAGATATCAGTATTGGAGGTAATGTTTCAAGCTACAGAAATGAAGTGAAAAAATTAGATGAGTTTGACACTCCCATTTTTGGATCTAACAGAAGGGTTCCTGCACTGACAAGAACCGCAGTAGGAGATCCAATCTCTTCTATTTATGGATTTGAAGTTTTAGGTATTTTCCAATCGGATGCAGAAGCAAATGCATGGGCTCCCTACGGAACTACGGGATACAATGCTGCAGGTAAGTTTAAATATGCCGACATTGATAATAACGGTGTGATTAATGATGATGACCGAACCATTATCGGTAACCCTCACCCAGATTTAGTGTATGGTATCAACTTAAACTTAAATTACAAAAACTTTAATTTAACCGTATTTGGTAATGGAGTTGTAGGTAACGATGTATATAACTACGTTCGTTATTTTGCTGATTTTAACACCTTCCAAGGGAACCGTTCGACTAGAGCGTTAACTGAAGCATGGCAACCAAGCAACCCTTCTGCTCCTAGAGCACAATGGGTAGCAGCAAATCCAAATGCAACATCTCCTATTATGGATGCAAATGATCAAACTAGTAGTAGAACTTCTTCGTATTTAATTGAAGATGGATCTTACTTTAGACTAAGAAATGTTCAATTGACATACACATTTGGTGATGCAATTAATCAAGCTTTAGGTGTTAGTGGTGGTAATGTTTACCTTCAGGGGCAAAATTTATTCACGATTACAGACTATAGCGGTTTAAACCCAGAGATACAAACAGGAAACGATATTCAATTAGGTTATGATGGAGGATTTATGCCTGTATCTAGAACAATATTGGTCGGTTTTAACGTATCTCTATTTTAATTAATAATAATAAATACTCATGAGAAATTTTAAAAATTTACTAGTCGCTTCATTTGCAATAATTGCTTTGACAGTAGCATGTAATGACGACTTTTTGACGAAAGAACCTCAAGCGGCTCTTGCAGGAGCTGCAATTGCAAATGAGGGTGGTGTAGAAGGAAAATTACTTGCAGCATACAATACTTTGAGTGCTGCGGGTATGGATGGTGGTGGTACTTGGTATTATTCCACATGGGCATGGATTTTTGGATCTATTTCATCTGATGATGCATTAAAAGGAACGGATGCTGGGGATCAACCAGAACACTCGTTTATTGAGACCTATGACTTTAATACATTTAACGTACACAATCGTGACAAGTGGCGCTCAGGTTACTGGGGAGCTGCTCGTGCAAATGATGTTATTAACAGTCTAGCGGATGCAGAAGATATCGCTCCAGCTCGTGCTGCTACGATTGAAGCAGAGGCTAAATTCATTAGAGGATGGCAACATTTTGAAATGCAAAAAATGTACCGTACACCTAAATATGTTGGAACTGAAAATTTCAGTTTAGACGATTTAGACTCTTCTAAGGTTCCAAACAGCGGAAAGATATGGTCTCAAATTGAGCAAGACTTTTCAGATGCAGCAGCGGCACTTCCAGCGGTACAAGCTCAAGTAGGTCGAGCGTCAAGCTGGGCAGCTAAAGCTTATCTTGCGAAAGCGAAGATTTTTCAAAGCGATTGGGCAGGTGCAGAGTCTATTTTAATGGACATCATTAACAATGGTCCATTTGAATTGGCTGCTAAATTTGAAGATAACTATCTAGTTGCAACACGTAACAATTCAGAATCTATTTTCGAGATTCAGTATGCGGTTTCAAGTGCAGATACTTCTGCATCTAATGCAGAAAT
>Ga0228662_1000747_pt1 | contig 14910 bp, 16 predicted proteins | sample 76DmetaG_FD_183173 | JGI IMG/M metagenome (GOLD analysis project Ga0228662, IMG submission 183173) | Seawater microbial communities from Monterey Bay, California, United States - 76D | ecosystem: Environmental > Aquatic > Marine > Coastal | place: USA: California | collected 2016-11-10
AGTGTAGATATAGTAGGAAATCCTCACTCATGTATTTTTGATTCTATGACTACAATGGTCTATTGTAATACAGTGAAAGTAATGGGTTGGTATGACAACGAAGCAGGGTATAGCAATCGAGTTGCTGACCTAATTGCACGAATTTAAACGTTCAATCCAACTAAATAATTTAAGAAAAGACCAACATTTTGTTGGTCTTTTTTATTTTTACGGAGTGCTTAGCAAGTTAAAATCTTTGGGACCTGGTTTGTTGTATGCAGGTGCCGCTGTCGGGGTATCCCATTTGGTACAGAGTACACGTGCAGGTGCTCAATATGGTTATATCCTCATTGTTGCCATCATTTTGGCTCATATTCTAAAATATCCATTCTTTGTTTTAGGGCCTCGATATGCTAAGAATAAGAACCAATCTCTGGTATTTGGTTTTGCTGAAATTGGCAATTGGGCAATATGGGTATTGGGAATTCTGACGGTCACAACGATGTTTACCATCCAAGCTGCTGTTACTATTGTGACTGCTGGTTTGGTTCAAAAAATGACTGGACTTGGTATAAGTTCAGTTAATTTCTCTATCATAATTTTAATAACTTGCTTGTGCATTCTCCAAATTGGGAAGTTTAAAATACTGGACCATCTGATGAAGGTAGTTATGATCGTATTATCAATTTCTACCATTGTGGCTTTTTTCTTTTCTTTTCAGAGCAATATTGATTTTACGGCGATGACTCAACACTCATTTTCATTAAGTGATAATAGCGATTTGAGTTTTCTAGTCACGTTTGTTGGCTGGATGCCTGCCCCACTTGATATTGCTATTTGGCATAGCATATGGGTGTTAGTAAAACCTGGAGGGCAGAGTTCTGATTCTAATTTTGACTTTAAAGTGGGTTTTTATGGCACTGCATTTTTAGGGATTTGTTTCTTGGTATTAGGTGCTCACACCTTGTATCTCTCAGATATTACTCTAGAGGCATCTGCTGGCGGATTTGCAGCTCAACTTATTGATATATTTGTTTCTAACCTTGGGGGAAGCTTTTACTGGGTAATTACCATTGCTGCATTCACAACCATGTTCAGTACTACCATTACATGTTTAGATGCCATGCCTAGAGTGATGGAAGAAGTTTCTTCAAAAATGAAATTAAACCAAAAGATTCAATCAAAATCCTTTTGGCGATTCATACTAACTTTGGGGACGATTATTCTACTTTTATTTTTCGTTAAAGACATGAAACAGATGGTTTCTTTTGCCACTACAGTTTCGTTTCTCACAGCTCCTATACTTGCCTGGTTATGCTGGAAAGTTGTAAATAAAGATAATAAATCAACTGCCCTTTGGTCGCCATTTGAATATAAACTAGCGATATTGAGTATCTTGGTACTGAGTATTTTGAGTGTAGTATATATTGTATTTTAAAAAAGAAACTTGACAAAACTATAAATGAAACAATTAACGGGTAGAGTACTAATTTCTGAACCATTTATTCAAGACCCAACTTTTGAGAGAAGTGTTGTACTCATGACGGATCATAACGAAGAAGGTTCTGTTGGGTTTGTTCTTAATCAAAAGTCTGATCATTTGGTGAGTCAGTTGGTCCCTGATTTGCCCCATATTGATTTACCTGTATTTGTTGGTGGACCTGTAGAACTAGATGGGCTTCATTGTATTCACTCATATTCAAGTATAGATGAATCAGTATCTTTAAAGAGGAATTTATTTTGGAGTGGTGATTTTGGACAGATTATAGAAGGTCTAAAGTCTGGGGAGTATGAACCGAGTAGGTTCAAATTTTTTATGGGCTATAGCGGTTGGGCTAAAGGTCAATTGCTTTCAGAAATTTCAGAAAAATCATGGATAATCGGAGACATCCCATCAAAAATTATCTTTAATAATGAGATGATGGATAAAGACTTATGGAAGTATGCTATTCGTTTGAAAGGAGGGAAGGATGCCTTGCTCGCCAATTCTCCAGCAAACCCGTTGTTAAACTAATTCACATATCTTTGGGCACACAATCATGGATCATATTTTAATAAATTCACACAATATTCTTCGTTGGGCAGTTTTGCTATTTGGGTTATATGCAATTACAAAATCTGCTCGGGGGCTTTTTTTAAAACAACCCTATTCCCAAAATCATAATTTGTCTGCCACACTTTTTGTAGCGAGTGTTCATTTACAAATATTGATTGGATTTCTACTATACATTGCAAGAGGCTGGTCGAATAATTTTAGTAAAATGGGAGAAATTATGGGAGATTCTACTCTTCGTTTTTGGACAGTCGAACATATTTTTGGGATGATTTTTGCTGCTGCATTGGTTCAAATTGGTCGAACAAAATCTAAGAAATCTACTCAAGATTCTAAGAAGCATAAGCTAGCATTAATATTTTATACCCTTGGTCTATTAATTATTATAGCCATGATTCCATGGCCGTTTAGAGGAGAAATAGCTCGATCATTATGGCCATAAGTTTTTAAATATGAGAGAAGAAACATTAAAAACGGTTGCGGGTATTTTAGGAAATGGCTACACATGTTTTGTGAACAAACAAACAGAGGAAGTTTTTTCAGCTGAAGATATTTCATTAGCCGAGCAAAAGAGCTCAGAATATAAGTCTTTTGTCCCCTTTGAGGGTAAAGTAGTTTTTGGTATGATGGAAGAATTTACCGCATCGGTAGAAGATTTTTCTAACCAATCAGAATTGATGGAAGCCCTCACATTCGAACAACCTTTTTCTAATTTTAAGCAGAAAGTTTATAAAATAAATTTAGCAGACGATTGGATTGCCTTTCGAACTCAAAAAATCGTTGAAATTCTTCAAGGTTAAATCAACGGATTTTGACATTTAGAACTTTCTTGCCTTCAATGAATCCTTCTAGTTCATCTCCCACATTTACAGGACCGACACCTTCAGGTGTTCCAGTATAGATTAAATCACCAATCTTTAAGGTAAAGAACTCAGAGCAGTGTTCAATGATTTGAGGAATACTGAAAATCATGGACTTTGTATTACCAGACTGAACGACTTGACCATTCTTTTTTAGTTCAAATTTGAGATTATCCAATGAATAATCCTTGACATCTAAAAATTCACCTAAAACAGCACTTTGATCAAATGCTTTAGCTTTTTCCCATGGCAGACCTTTGTCTTTTAGTTTCTTTTGGATATCACGAGCTGTAAAATCAATGCCTAATGTAAATTGTGAAAAATATTTTGGAGCAAATCGTCCTTCTATATTCTTCCCTAGTCGATTTATTTTTACTACAATTTCAGCTTCATAATGTACTTCATTGGTCCAGTCAGGAATATAAAAAGCATCTCTTTGTCGAAAGATAGCAGAGTCAGGCTTCATGAATATGACAGGCTCCAGAGGAGTTTCATTGCCTAGTTCTTCTGCGTGAGCAACATAATTTCTTCCAATACAGATGATTTTCATAAAATAAAATTTCTTTTGCAAAAGTAATCATATGCTCGAACCCACAGAACTTCTATATGCTTATGCTCAAGGGTATTTCCCTATGGCTATTCCTGAGGAGAATGATGAGATTTTTTGGTTCAAGCCAGATATGAGAGGTATTATACCTTTAGAAGAATTTCATATTTCTAAAAATCTAAGGCGATTATTCAATAAGCACTATTTTGACTTAAGAATTAATGGAGATTTTGAAGGGACAATTCGTTCATGTGCAAACCGTGAGGATACTTGGATTAGTGAGGATATTATAAAATCATATTGTAAACTTAATGAGTTAGGTTATGGGTATAGTTTTGAAACGTGGAGAAATGGAAAACTCGTGGGGGGATTATACGGAGTAGCAATAGGAAAGGTGTTTTTTGGAGAGAGCATGTTTCATAAAGAAACAGATGCAAGTAAAATTGCATTGATTTTCTTGGTTGAGTTTATGAAAGAAAACCAATTTAAATTATTGGATACTCAGTACATTAACGATCATCTCAAGCAGTTCGGTGCAATAGAAATTCCCAATGAAGAGTACGAGTTATTGTTAGAAGATGCTTTGGAGTCTTAATTGTCCAAAAGCTGTTTTATGGAAGCTATTTTTTTTTCAGTTTCCTCCCACTCAGCTAATGGGTCAGAGTCTTCAGTTATTCCAGCACCAGCAAACAGTTCAATGGTGTTTTGGTGAAACCTCATGCATCTAAGATTTACAAAAAAGGTAGCACTATCTTTTTTAAGGATTCCTGTCATACCTGAATAAAAACCTCGATTCATGGTCTCAAAATCTTGAATAAATTCAAAGCTGCTATCTCTTGGCAACCCACAAACAGCACTTGTTGGTTGAAGAATTTTTAATAATTCTAAGGCATCTTGAGGTGAGCAAGCAACCTCGTAAGAAGTTTTTAAATGCTTGATGGTGTTAAAATTTTCTTCAACTGTAGCAGATTTTTGATAGTTAGTGAGATCAAGTGAGTCCAATTTTTCCTCAATGAAGTCACAAACCATTAACTGCTCGTTTTTTTCTTTTGAAGTGAATTTTTCATCCAAAGATTTAGTTCCTGCAAGAGCAACTGTACTCAGCATTCCTTCCTCATAATGTATTAGAAGTTCTGGGGACGCTCCGACCCATTGTTCAGGTCCAATATTTACATAATATCCATAACTCGAGGAGTATTTTCTGACTGAATTTTTAAAAACAGATATAGGGTCGTAATCCCCCGAAATAATTTCATTTCGAGCAAGAACTACCTTTTTCATTTGACCAGAGGATATTGCTTGCTTGGCCATGAATACACTTGTTTCATATTCTTCTTTTGATAGAGAGTCATTGATCATAAGATCATATTCGTTGATAGGTTTTTTATTCTCCTTGTTCCCAAAAAAATATGCTTGTTTTGATCGATCAAAAGGATAAAATACCAGACCCTCTTTCTTCATCCAATACTTATCAATAGTATCAAAAAGCTCCATGCAATTCAATTGGTATTGCTCTATTTTATGCTTTTGAGGGATGTGAATCAGTGCCCCAATATTTTCAGTATCCATTATTTTTTGTCAACTACTGCCAATGTCATTCTGCTGATATTGATGAGTGTGTTTTCTTCTGATGATGTTTTAATTTCCCATACTTGAGTGCTTCGTCCAAGATGTATTGCTTTTGCAGTTGCGAAAACCATTCCTTCACGCACACTCTTCAAGTGACTAGTATTTAGGGTTAGACCTAGACAAGATTTATTTTGGTGTGCAACAACCAGATTGCCAGCAAGACTAGCAACATTTTCTGCAAGTGCTGCTACAGCACCACCATGTAAAAGACCAAGTGGTTGGTGGACTTTGGATGATACAGGCATACTCATTGTAACGTAGTCCTCCCCAACGGCAGTAACCTTCATTTGAAGATGTTCGGCCAATGTATTTTTGCCAAAGTCGTTAAGCTGAGATATCTTTATAGATTTGTAGGGTATCAAATTATTATTCTATGACTGCAAAGAAAACGATTTATATTATAAGACACGGAGAGACTGATTATAACAAGCAAGGTGTGATCCAGGGAAGGGGTATTGATAGTTCTTTGAATGAAATGGGCCAGCAACAAGCCCTTCAATTCTATCGGGCATATCATCATATTGGATTTGATATAATTTATACAAGTGAACTTAAAAGAACACATCAAAGTGTGGCTGCTTTTTTAAAAGCAGGTTACAAGCATCATATATTGTCTGAATTGAATGAAATAGGTTGGGGGATGTTTGAGGGTTTGAAAGGAGATTATGAGAGTAAAAGAGCATATCAATCCATTATCAACGATTGGTCATCAGGATTATTAGATCGATGTATTGAAGGTGGAGAATCACCTAACTCAGTGTTAAAAAGACAAAAAGTCGGGCTACAAAAAATCCTATCAACCAACGATACTACAATCTTAATCTGCATGCACGGAAGAGCTTTGAAAATATTCTTATGCTTACTTACGGATACACCATTAAGTAAAATGGACCAATTTTATCATCAAAATTTGACCCTATATCAACTAGAATATGAAGGACAAAAATTTCAAGTCGTTAAAGAAAATTGTACTAAACACTTATGGATTTAGACATTTATAGACATGGTTTTATCAGTCCTTAAATAGTCATGATTTCTTTTTCCTTATTGGCAATGGTGTCATCGATACGCTTGTTATAGGTATCAACTATCTTTTGAATCTCGTTCTCACCGTCTTTTGCCATATCCTCACTAAGTCCGTCAGTTTTAAGAGATTTGATAAAGTCAATAGCATCTTTGCGGGCACTTCTTAATCCGATTTTACCATGTTCGCTTTCTCCTCGAACTTGTTTTACAAGTTGCATTCTACGTTCCTCTGTAAGTGCAGGAACATTGATAATTACTTGTTCGCCATCGTTTTGTGGATTTAATCCTAAGTTGGCATGCATTATCCCTTTGCTAATTTCATCAAGCATTCCTTTTTCCCAAGGCTTTACCATGATTGTTTTTGCATCAGGAGTATTTACGTTTGCCACCTGACTAAGAGGAACTTGACTTTCATAATACTCTACAGTTACACTATCTAGCATAGAGGGAGTAGCTTTACCCGCTCGTAATTTTCCTACTTCTGCAGCCACATGATTTAGTGCTTTTTCTGCGGCAACTTTTAATTCGTCAAGAATCATTTTTACATCATCGTTCATATGCTAAATCTAAATCTTTTGGACAAAGGAAATTAATTATTGGCAGTGTTACAAGAATATTATTCGACAGATACAGAGGGATGCGATTATAACAGTTATGAGTGCAGTGAATAAAGCATTAGCGAATATACTTTGTTGAAGATAAACAAAAGTAAAAGATAGCAAGACAGCTAAGGCCATAAAAGCGTATATCATTAGATCATAATTGCTGCTTATAAAAGTTACAGTCAAACCGAAAAGAACTTGAACTAAAAATGTGTAATTTATATTTTTACTCAAATTTGGGAATCTAAAGGAATAACTATTCAGCTTTAAAATGTGAAAGGTAAAAACGAATATGATAATCGGCGAAGTAATTTTTATAAGAGCGATACTATTTATGGGTTTATCCGAGGTTGAATCCGGAATCATGCCGACAATATGCTCTGGAGAATCTATTAAAAAGTAGATGCCAGCAGCACTTACAATAGTCATCCCTAAATTAATCAACGCCATTAAAAAACCTCGAGCATTTACAATTCCAATCTGAATAAATAGAAATAAGATTGGGATGAATAAAAATAGGCTGTGATTCATGAATGCTTGAGAACCTCCAATAATGAGACCCACATAGATTAAATATGTTTTGGAATAATTAGGAATTTCCCTAGCCCTAAAGGCTAAATAAAAAGTACTCAAAAAAATGGCCCCATAGATAATATAATCGAGAGATAAATCGATGATGAATAATGCTGAAAATAGAGAAAATAATATGGTTGGGAGGGCCGTTTTTCGTCCTATAATTCCAAATCGAAAACAGAGGTAATTTAAGATTATACCCTCTAAATAAAGCAAAACCATTAAGCCCCATTTTTGAGCAGTAAAATCGCCTAAGATCAAAGCATAACTTAGATAAATCAACCCGGATAGTGTTAATCCAATGCTATTTTTTTGGGTCAGTAGTCTAATCAATTGTAAATCAATTTTAAAAGTGAAAACTTCCTATTCTTATAGGTAGGGACAATTAATTTATTGGACGAAACTTGCATAGCACCATCTGGAATTATAGCCAGATAGTCGAGCTCAGTCTTAATTAGTTTTTGGCTGTTTGTTTGTCCAGTATTGTACATGGTATATTGTACGACCTCTCCAGAGTTTCTGAATTGATCATTGTATAATAATTGGGTATATTTCTTATTTACAAATAAAGCAGCCGAACTGAAATATCCACCATCATTAATGGTAATTTGATTTTTGGTGATTCTTTGACGCCATTGCGGGTAGTATTCATTATCATAGCTCAGGCTTAAAATTTCGTTAAATTTATAAATGTTTTTAGCAGTGCTTTGGGATATTCCATTAATGATGTATATGTCACTTTCTGTAGAAATATCTTTTTGCTCAGCAATAATGAGAAGTCCACCATCCGATTGAGGCACGCATGCCTTAAGGGCAAAATCTTCTGCAATGGTATTTGGGCTAAAAAATCCTGTGTTTAAAGATTTGAGCCATTCTGGATCAAATCTACGATATTTTGTGTCCCACAATAATTGATTTGAATCCAAGTCTGAAAATACAGTACCTACATATCCTATTCCGGTTTTTGGACGATAAAATCCAACAAATTGAGCAATATCATTTGATCGATTGTAAACCAAAGATGCTGAGCCAATGGTTATGCTATCTGCAAATGTGTATGACAAAACGGTATCCTTCTTAATAGTCAATATAATATCTTGAGGTTTTGAATCAAGTTGGTCTCTTTTTCGACAATATAAGGTGGTGGTTTCTCGATTATTAATCAATAAGTCTTTTATTTTTATTTGATGTCGGTGACTAAAAGGGTAGTCTTTCTTTTGAATTAATTCAAAATTCTGATCAAATAAATATGTTGCAATAATGGATGTGTTATTGGAGAGTCTAACCTGACTCACCACCACTTGATTCAGTGAATCATTCATGCACAATCGAATTGAATTAGAACCCAAGGGATGTTTTTTGTTATGGGTGAATAATGTGATCTCTTCACCTAATGGTTTCAAGTCAAATGATAGCCAAGAACCTGTGATATTATAATTCTTATCCGTCTGATTCCTTTTTGATTTGACGATCAAAATACCTTTTGGAGTTAGCTGAACTTTCAATATTTGAGCATTTTTTAAATCAACATATAGACTCAAGTCCAAGTTTAAGTCCGAATTATAACGCTCCAAAAAAATACTTTTGGTATAAAAACGATTGCGGTATCTCATTAAAAATACGCCAGAAGAATTTTCGCCAATAACTTTAGGGAATATTGCTCCGCCTTTCAATCTTATAGGATTACTCCATTGCATTTCCTGGGCATGAAGAGGAATCTTGCACGCCCAAAGAATAAGAATAATAAACCCTATTTTTTGAATGTATTTTTGCACGCGTAAAAGTACTATACAAAAGAACGAATTAATTAAACAAACTATCTATTGAAGCATCAAGTTATTCGCACTGTAGATCCAGAAAAAGCCATTTTAATAGGTGTAGAACCTAAAAATGTCCCAATCAACACCAATGATATTTATTTGGATGAGTTAGAATTTTTGGCATATACCGCAGGAGCTAAAAGTATGAAAAGATTCACCCAACGACTTGATTTCCCAAACCCAAAAACTTATTTTGGTAAGGGGAAGATAGAAGAAATTGCCGCATACGTCAAATCAAATAAAATTGATTGTGCCATTTTTGATGATGAGCTTAGTCCTTCTCAAATTAGAAATCTTGAAGAGTTTATATCCTGTAAAATCATTGATAGAAGTAGTCTAATATTAGACATTTTTGCCAAAAATGCTCGAACAGCTCAGTCACGTACACAGGTAGAATTGGCACAAAGTGAGTACTTACTTCCTAGATTAACCCGAATGTGGACTCACCTTCAAAAACAAAAAGGGGGAATTGGTATGAAAGGCCCTGGTGAGAAAGAAATTGAAACCGACCGAAGGGTGATTCGAGATAAAATCGCTAAACTCAAAAAAGACCTAGCTCATATTGATAGTCAGAGTTCTACAAGAAGAAAAAATCGCGAATCCCAGTTTCGTGTGGCCTTAGTTGGATACACAAACGTAGGCAAGTCAACCCTCATCAACCGCCTTGCAAAATCTGATGTCTTAGCTCAAGACAAGCTCTTTGCTACACTCGACAGTACCGTTCGTAAGGTTGTGTTCCCACCTGACCCTATTACTTATAAGCCATGTATCTTCTTACTTTCAGATACGGTTGGATTTATTCGTAAACTCCCTCATCAGCTTATCGAAAGTTTCAAAAGCACGCTAGCTGAGGTCATTGAGGCTGATATTTTATTGCATGTGGTGGATGTTAGTCACTCTCAGTTTGAGGAGCAAATGACTACCGTATCCCAAACCCTTGCTGAAATTGGTGCTAGTGACAAGCCCGTGATTACAATATTTAACAAAATAGACCAGTATCATCCCTTAGCAACCTCCGATGATATTTTTCAAGATACGACCATTTATGATATCCCAACACTCAAAAAAACATGGATGGCTAAATTGAATAAAAACATTGTATTCATATCTGCTAAGGAAGATTTGAATATGGAGGAATTAAAAGATTTGATTCGTAAAAATATTTTGGAACTTGGTTAGTTCTCTATCCCATAATTTCATTCATTGCCATTGCTACACCATCTTCTTTATTCGTTTTGGTAATAAAGTTGGCCATTGCTAATACCTCTGGTTTTGCATTTCCAACGGCTACTCCCATACCAACAGCATCCAACATTTCCATGTCGTTATAGTTGTCTCCAAATGCAATGACTTGCTTCCAGTCTAGCTTTGGGAATTCAATATCTAGCAAGGTTTGAATAGCAGATTTTTTTGAAATCTTTTTATTGGCTATTTCCAAATAGGTGTCCTTTGATTTATAAATGTGGAGATCATATTCATAAAGGTCCATGAGGGAGTTATAGATTTCTGCAATTTCTTTAGCGGGGCCCATACACATAACTTTATGAGCTCCTCGGTTGGTGAGTTTGAACTCCGATAAAGTTTCTTGAATGTTTCTTACTGTGGGCTTTACCTTAGTGTTATTGGTCTCTCGTTCAGCCCAATAATCCCATTGTGGTACAAACCAATCGTCGGCATTATAGATGCTCACATGCACTTCTGTATCGATAGCAAGCGTTGCAATTTGATTTACAATGGTATATGGAATTTCCATACTTGTTAATACGCGATCATCAGCTAATACTAGTCCGCCATTATAAGCAATTAATGGACTTTTTTCGATGGACAAATCTTTTTGTAAGTGCCTCATAGCGTCGGGCATTCTGGAAGATGCTAGAACACAATGGCAGGTGTCTTTTACACGATTAAATTGGTCTATTGTAGCCGACGAAAGCACACGATCTTTGTTGAGAAGTGTACCATCAATATCAGAGCAAAGCAGCTTGTAATTCATTTTGTTGCGAAAAAAAATATCAAAAACGAAAGATTTAGAAAATATACAAATAGATTTCCTCTGTTTAGTAACATTTTTGCTTAACTATGATTGTTTTACCTTTGTCCATGTATCTGAAAATATACCTGTATGAAATTAAAAAATTATGCTGAAGGAAGATGGCAAGCTCATCAAGGCGATGGGGTAGCCCAACATCATGCAATCACAGGCGAACTAATTAGTACTGCTGGCAGTGAAGGATTGGATTATGAGGCTATGGCTCATTATGCTCGTAAGGTAGGAGGCAAAGCTCTTCGCAAAATGACTTTTTACGAACGAGGGTATATGCTCAAAAAACTTGCGTTGTACCTAACCGAAATCAAAAAGAAATATTACGATATTAGTTATCAATCAGGAGCAACTAAGAGTGATAGTTGGGTAGATATTGATGGTGGTATAGGTACATTGTTTACCTATGCGAGTTTACGCAGACAAATGGGAAATCAGTCTTTCTATGTAGACGGAGATACAGCTAAAATAAGTACTAATGGAACATTTGTAGGTCAACACATTATGAGTCCCAAACAAGGGGTTGTAGTGCATATCAACGCTTTTAATTTTCCAATATGGGGGATGCTCGAAAAACTCAGTGCTAACCTTTTAGCCGGAGTTCCAGCCATTGTAAAACCATCTGAAATGACTTCTTACCTTACCCAAGCTATGGTAGAGGATATTGTAGCCAGTGGTTTAGTTCCTGAGGGAGCAATTCAACTGGATTGTGGTCGAGGACACGGAATATTAGATAAACTAACGGCTCAAGATTTGATTACGTTTACGGGTTCTGCTCAGACAGGGCGAATGCTCAAGTCGATGCCACACATTATAGAAAATGCAATTCCATTTAATATGGAGGCAGATAGTTTGAATGCAGCTATACTTGGAGAAGATGCAGCACCAGGTACTCCAACCTTTGACTTATTTATCAAAGAAGTTCGTAGGGAGATGACCACCAAAGCGGGGCAAAAATGTACTGCAATTCGAAGAATCATTGTTCCTGAAAAATATCTAGAGGACACACAAATTGCGTTAGGCAAAAGTTTATCCAAAACCACGGTTGGTGACCCTGCTCAAGAAGGGGTTCGTATGGGAGCATTGGTCAATCGCTCACAAATGGATGTCGTGAGAAATCGAGTTCTAGAGCTATCCAAAAACACGCCAATTGTGAGTGGAAGTTTGGACCAATTTGATGTATTGGGAGCAGATAAGAGCAAAGGGGCATTTGTGCCACCAATTTTGATGCTCAATGATAATCCTATGCAAAAGTTAGACAGCCACGAAGTAGAATGTTTTGGTCCGGTGAGTACATTGATGCCCTACCAAGATTTGGATCAAGCGATTGAGTTGGCTAAAATGGGCAAAGGTTCGTTGGTTAGCACCATAGCAACGTCAAGTGTAGACACAGCCACCCAATACGCCGTTGAAGCATCCGCTTATCACGGCAGAATATTAGTGCTTAATGAGGAGTCTGCACCCGAAAGTACAGGGCACGGTTCTCCGATGCCACAGTTGATGCATGGAGGTCCAGGAAGAGCTGGAGGTGGAGAAGAACTTGGGGGTATGGGTAGTGTAAAACACTATTTACAACGTACTGCATTACAAGGACATCCGACGATGCTTACAGAAATCACCCAAAAATATCAGTATGGTGGAGCATATAAAAAGAAAGATGTTCATCCGTTTCGTAAATACTTTGAAGATTTAGAAGTTGGAGATACCGTTGTTACAGCCAAGCATACCATCACTACGACCGATATTGTGAATTTTGCCAATGTGAGTGGCGATAATTTTTATGCACACATGGACGAAACATCGCTCGAGGGAACCACCTTTGAGGGGAGAGTTGCTCATGGTTATTTTGTACTGAGCAAGGCTGCAGGTCTATTTGTAGATGCCAAAAAAGGGCCCGTATTACTTAATTATGGGTTGGACGAATGCCGATTTACCAAGCCAGTATATCCAGGGGCTACTATTGGGGTACGATTTACTGTAAAAGAAAAAATCAACCAAGAAAAGAAAACCGAAGATGATGTAGCCAAGGGCATTGTCAAGTTTTTGGTGGATGTATATGATGAAACAGGAGATACGGTGGCTTTAGCTACCATATTGACCATGGTTAAAAAAAGAAATCAAGAAGACGAGATATAACATGAACGCAGTAGATCAAGGAAATGTAACGTACACCATTGACCAAGGAAAAGCCACTGTTGAATTTTCGCATCCTTTAAGCAATTCATTGCCGGGTAAGGTGTTGGCTAAACTAGCCGATACCATCACCACATTGGGAGAAGACGATGCCGTCAAAATCATTGTAGTTCGAAGTGCTGGAGATCGAGCATTTTGTGCTGGAGCAAGTTTTGATGAGTTGGTAGCTATTGATGATTTAGAAACGGGCAAGGTATTCTTTTCGGGGTTTGCCAATGTAATCAATGCTTGTCGTACCTGTCCTAAACTGATTATTGGTAGAGTGCAAGGCAAAGCCGTAGGTGGAGGAGTAGGTTTAGCTGCTGCTTTTGATTATACCCTAGCTACCCAACATGCCTTTGTAAAACTCAGCGAATTAGCTGTAGGGATAGGACCATTTGTGGTAGGGCCAGCAGTAGAACGAAAAATGGGGGTTTCTGCCATGAGTCAGTTGGCTATTAATGCTACCGAATGGCAAAGTGCTGAGTGGGCAAGATCCAAGGGACTTTATACGGGAGTGTATGATACTGCAGAAGCTATGGATGAGGCGATAGATGCATTGGCAGACAGGCTCTGTCAGTCTAATCCGGAGGCCATGCAACAACTCAAGCAAATCTTCTGGCAAGGAACCGAACATTGGGACAGCTTATTGACCGAACGAGCAGCAATTAGCGGACAGCTGGTGCTCTCTGACTTCACCAAACAGGCCATCGCCAAGTTCAAGAAAAAGTAGAATTAAATATTTTTAGAGGGCAGTCATTACCCCAACTTTTCTTTAAGTTGAGCAATGATGGCATCTTTGCTTTTCAGGAGTTCTTCTTGTATTCGAACTTGCTATTTCATTGGGATTGAGCCTAGGTATTTTATTAGCTTTTCTTCTTTTTAAAGGTTGAGAAGAAAAGAATTATTTGTTATTCTTCAGCATATCCAATGCTACATCTACAATCATATCTTCTTGACCACCTACCATTTTGCGTTGTCCAAGTTCTTGAAGAATATCTGCCGTATTGAGGCCGTATTTTTGAGCAGCTCGTTCGCTGTGTAGTAAAAAACTAGAATATACACCTGCATATCCCAAGCTTAAGGTTTCTCGATCTACACGAACAGGGCGTTCTTGTAAGGGGCGGATGATGTCATCTGCCAAGTCCATGAGTTGATTTACATCAGCTTGGGTTTGTTCTCCCATTTTATTCAAGACGGCTATCAGTACCTCCAAAGGGCAATTTCCCGCTCCAGCTCCCATGCCTGACAGAGATGCGTCTAGTCGGTTGGCTCCGTGTTGCATAGCTACAATGGTATTAGCTACTCCTAGGCTCAGGTTATGATGGCAATGAATTCCAATTTCGGTATCGTTGGATAGGGTATCTCGAAATGCTTTCATTCGATCTGCCACTCCATCCATCATCAGTGCACCTGCACTATCAGTCACATACACACAATCGGCTCCGTAACTTTCCATCAGTTGGGCTTGTTCAGCTAGTTTTTTGGGTTCGTTCATGTGAGCCATCATCAGAAATCCACCGACGTCCATACCCAATTTTTTGGCAGCTTCGATGTGTTGTTTGCTCACATCGGCTTCGGTACAATGGGTAGCAATACGCACAGAAC
>Ga0228662_1000749_pt1 | contig 14868 bp, 6 predicted proteins | sample 76DmetaG_FD_183173 | JGI IMG/M metagenome (GOLD analysis project Ga0228662, IMG submission 183173) | Seawater microbial communities from Monterey Bay, California, United States - 76D | ecosystem: Environmental > Aquatic > Marine > Coastal | place: USA: California | collected 2016-11-10
GACCGGAAGGGCCGCAAGGGCCGACAGGAGCATCAGGTGCAAATGGATCTGGAATTGCAGGTGGAGGAACAACAGGACAAGCACTTGTTAAATCTTCAAATGTTGATTACGAAGTTGAATGGTCAGACGTTGCAACTGGATCAGGTGGAACTTATTACTGTGTAAGAGCAGAATATACTTCAACGCAAGCTTTAGGTGGATGTGAATTTATCGATCCAAGTGGATCAGGTGTATTTGAAACATCTAACGCAACTATAGGAACACGTGCTGGTGATAATCAAGAATTTTCATTCAGTGGTCAAAATCAACCACCAAGAGCAATTCTTGTATATGCATATCAAGCCAACAATTCAAGATACGTTATAACGCATTTAGATGGTGGTGGTAACAACGCATCATTCTATGCACAAGGTATTACAGAATCTGCACACACATCTAACTTTAGTATTGGTAATCAAGTTACAACTGATTTATTCACTAACTTCAGTGCAGCTAAAATTAAATTAGATTTAAGTATGGGTAATATTGATGCCATAAGAAATGCTGGTGGATTTGGTCAAACAACTAAAGAAGCTCACGCATTTATAATATTCAAATTTTAATAAACTAAACTAAGGGCGACTTCGGTCGCCCAAATAATAATATAGAAAGCAAACTATGTCAACATTTACACCAATAACCTTAAACGGAACTGTATCCTCAATTAGTGGCCAATTGGCTTATGGAGAAAACGATGGAACAGGAATGTCTTTACAGAATCAAACTTATAACATAACGATTTCTGTAAATGCACAATCAACTGGAGATGGTTCCTCTAGAAAAGCAAATGAATATAATGGTATCGATGTTTCTGAAGGAATGTGGATGTCAGATGCTCAAGGTCAAACAATCTTAAGAATTAAATCAATCTCAGCTAAAACTGAAGGTATTGTAGAATTAATTGCAGAAGATGTAGATATGTTATCTTTTAGATTAAATAACATTAATTCTTTTGCACAAGGTGGAGGTATTATTGTATTTAGTAATAATTCTGAAGGAGAAGCAATCATTACTGATACTAGTGCATTTGCTGCAGGAGGTTTAGATAAAGTACAAAGTAGATTTGTTGTAAACGAAGCTGACGATAGAGTTAAATTTTCACATACTTCTGCACCTGCTGTTGACAAAGGTGATGTAGTAACAATTAATGCAAGTGGAGATTTAGTAAAATTTGGAGCAGTTGGTGCTATAAATCAAAAATTAGGTACGGTATTAGATAGTATCAGAAGTGGTAAAGATGTATTCGTAAAACCATTTAACGATATTATTAGAAATTATAAAAATCCAGAAGCATTAACAGGTTCACCAGGTTCTATTTATTATACAGACTTAAATAATCCAGGTGAAATCACAACAGTTACTGGAGGTAAAGCAAGTTATTTACAATTAAATAATAAAATAGCTTCTTCTAAAATAGTAGGAACTGCACTTCCAGGATCTAATGATGTTGTTATTATTAATGGTAATACTGTACACAACGGTCCTAATGGAGATAGTGTAGCTTCTATTAATGATTTTAAAACAAATATCAATAATCTTGGATTAGATGTTACTGCGACTGCATCAGCAACTCCAGTAAGTATTCAAGGTGGTGATTTTGAACCTAACTATGCAAGTAATGATTATTATGCTGTAAGTGATTCTTATATTGTAACAGGTATACAAGGACAGACTCCTGCAATTGGTGAAATTACAATAGGTGATGGTGTAAATCCACCACAGACTATCTTATTTGATAATCCAGATGATACATTAAACTTAGGGGATACTTACGATGTAATTTCTCCAACTGCAATATTAGCTAAATTTCAAGCGGCTATTAATGCAGGTGGTTTAGATCTTGTAGCTGGATTAGTAACTATGTCTGCATATGATGGACAAACTGTAAAAATCTCAACAACGGGATCAGCTACTCAAGTTATTTTAACTAATGTAAATCCAGCAGCATTTGGTAATAATGTTGTAGGTGCTAACTCATGGACAGGAATTGGAATGTCAGCTACTGTTGGTTCTCCAGTTTTAACTTTGAACAGAGCAGCTGGTGGTCCAATTGAAATTACTGGTTCACCTATTACTGGTGGATGGATTAATTCTAATGGAGCGGTTTCTTCAAATTCAGGTAGAGTTCCTTATTTATTATTAATCGAATCAAGCGGAGGTTCAACAGGATCAACTGCACGTGGTGTTAATACATCTACAGATTTAAATAAAACATCTAATGTTACAGCTAATGATGGAGATTCAACAGGAATTAATATAACATATACTCCATTTGATGATTCAGTAGTAACTATTAAAGTAAATGGTATGGAAATTAATTTAGGTGACGGAGTTAAAACAGAAGCATCTTATTTTTCAAATGACGGTGGAACATCTGCAAGATTAATTGCAGATATTGAAGCTGGAGATACTCTTTACTGGAACGGCTCGATAGCGGGATATGAGTTAGATGCAACCGATGATATTGACGTTGGATATGAAAAATCTAGCTTAGATTAACATATTATAAAATAGTATAAATAAAATTAAAAATTGCGCCGGACATAACTAAAAATGTTCGGCGTTTTTTATATATAATATCAAGAGGACAATAATGTCCTTAGGCCTAAAAATAACACATATAAAACATGGCACAATTAAAAGTAAAACAAATTTCTGATTTCGTATCTGCAGTTGCGGCTGTACATAACGGAGCAATCGGAACGGATACCGTAACGGGTATTTCAGTTGCAAAATCTGAAGCAATTTCATCTGCAGTTTCTGCGGATGTTGTAATTCTTTCTTCTGCAAAGTCTTACGCTGACGTTGCTGAAGCTGACGCAATTTCTACTGCTGCTGGTGATGCAACAACAAAAGCTGACGCTGCATTAGCATCTGCTAAAACTTACGCTGATCAAGCTGAACTAGATGCTGAAGCTGAAGCTGGAAGATTGGATGCAATCGTTCTTTCTTCTGCAAAGTCTTACGCTGACGTTGCTGAAGCTGATGCAATTACTGAAGCTGGAAGATTAGATGCTGTAGTTCTTTCTTCTGCAAAGTCTCACTCTAACTTACAAAAAGATAGAATTGATGCATTATTATTGGATTCTGACTCTACGTTAGATACATTTGCTGAGATTAAGTCTTTCGTAGATGGATTAGACACTAGTGATGTTGACGGATTATCTGCTGCAATTTCAACAGGTGATTCTACAGCAATTTCAACTGCAGTTTCTGCGGATGCTGTTGTTCTTTCTTCTGCTAAGTCTTACGCTGACGTTGCTGAAGCTGACGCAATTTCTGCTGCTGGAACAGCTGCTGTAAATTACGCTGATGGTTTAGCTGGAAACTATGATGCTGCTGGCTCTGCCGCTGCTGCATTAGCTTCTGCTAAAACTTATGCTGACACTGCTGAATCAGATGCAATCGCTTCTGCTAATACTGAAGCTGCAAGATTAGATGTAATCGTTCTTTCTTCTGCTAAGTCTTACGCTGACGTTGCTGAAGCTGACGCTGTATCTACTGCTGCTGCTGATGCAACATCAAAAGCTAACGCTGCACAATCTGCTGCTGAAACAAATGCTGCTGCTGATGCAACATCAAAAGCAAACAGTGCATTAGTTGATGGAAAGTCTTACACTGATGGTAGAGAAACTAGTATTTTATCTACATTAAGAGGTGAAATTTCTGGACTTGCTGGAACTGATAAGCTTGAGCAAACTGGAACATTTGGTAGTACAACTACGTTTAGTGTTGCAACTGAAATCGACTTAGACAATGACGATATTTTAGTATTCGTTAACGGTTTACAGATTACAGATTACACAACTACAGATGGTGAAAACTTCACTGTTTCTGGTTTAGGTTATGACTTAGAAAACTCTGATGACATTATCGTTATCGGTGTTGCTGAGTAATAACTCAATCTACAATACTTAATTTAAGTATTAATTATTTTAAAGGCTCGCCCAATCGGGCGGGCCTTTTTAATTAAATCTAATATATAATAAAAACCAAATATCGATATGAACATAGGAATTACTATAAGCTTAGGGTCAGAGAATGAAAGTCTTTGGATAAATGGTATAAAGTTAAACGCACTTTATTTATTAAAAGCCCTGAAAGAAATAGGATATAATGCATATTTATTAAATGCAAGTGAGGTCAAAGCTCCTTATGAAAACAAAGTAACATGGGACATTGAACAATTTCCAATATATGATTATTATGACAAGTATGCAGATACAGATCTTATGATTTGGTTGGGTGCAACTTATGGAGATAAAACTATAGAAGAGTTTAAGAAAACTGGTTATGGTAAAAAGGTAGTCAAGTATATTTGTGGTAATAATTATATGAATGATTTAGAAGGTTCTATGTTTAATAGTGGGCCAAATGCTACAGGATATAATCAATTATTAGATGAAGCGTGGTATGTTCCACAGCAAGGAGAATTAAACATTGAATATTATAGAGTAATGCACAATTTACCAGCAAATAAAGTAAGGCCAGTTCCTTTTATATGGGATCCTATATTTTTAGATGATACTTGTCAAGTCTATAATAACCCAAAAACAGTAATTGAAAATAGACCAATTCCAGTGTATGTTCCTGGAAAAGAAAATAAAGACAAACAAATTGCATGTTTTGAACCTAATATTGGCACACAAAAATGGCACTTTATAAATTTATTAATAGCAGAAGAGTATCATAATAATGGAGGTAAATTTAAAAAATTAAATATCATGTGCGGCGAAGACATGTTAAAAAACAAATATTATCAATCTTTATTAACTCACCTTTCATTGTATAAATTATCAGGAACAAAAGATCATAAGCTATCATATCTTCCTAGATTAAGGGCTATTGATGCCATGGCACAATTAACAGATATAGTTATTGCACATCAATATGACAATCCATTAAATTATTCATATTTAGATGCACTCTATTTACAGTTTCCATTAGTACATAACGCAACTATGATTAAAGACGCCGGATATTATTATGATGGTAATTTAATTGGACAGGGTTCTCGACAACTTAAACAGGCTATCGAAAATCATGACAATAACATAGAATCATATAATGAAAATAGTGAAAAAGTTTTAACTAGATATACTGTGTTTAATGATGGTTTAATAGAAACTTATAAACAATTAATTGAAACTACAATGGGAATTAAAGATCATAAATTAAGTGCTATGTATGATTGGAAAACAAATCTATATAAGTAACATATGTCTATTGATCCTAACAAAATAATTTTTAAAAGATTAATTAGAGAGTATGAATTTTTATTAGAAGATTTAGAAGATATAAAAACTGCTAATTCTGAAATAAAAAATAAATTTATGCAAGAACTTTCAGAGATTGATAATGATGGTATATTAGAATCTGAAGAAATGGAAACAGCTGCAGATTCATGGGCAAGTAGCAAGAAAGAAGAAGAGTCTTTAGAAAAAGAAACTAATAAACACCCAGATTTTAAAAAATTATTTAGAAAGGCGGTTGTAAAATGCCACCCTGATAAATTAACACAAGATATTACTCAAGATAAAAAAGATAAATACAAAAAGATATATGAGGATTTGGTAGATGCCAATGAAACTGAAGATTGGGCAAGTTTAATAACATGTGCAGTTAAATTAGAAATAGAATTACCTTCTTCGGCATATGATCAAATTAAATCTATAGAAAAAAGTATATTAAAACTAAAAAATAAACAAGAAAATATATTAAACTCAACACCATGGAACTGGTATAAAACGATAAACAATGATTCAAAATTAGATATATTAAAACAGCATCTTAATTTTATGTCATTATTAACACGAAAAAAATAATTTTTTTTGTTAGTTTTTCCCAGGGACTAATAAGTTGGTACATTAACAAGATATATAATATAACGTAAAAAAGAATAAATCATTCATGTCTCAATTGAAACTAAAACAAATACTTGACTTTTTATCTTCTTCACCAACAACAGGTGAGGTATTGTCATATAATTCAAGTACCGGAAAGTATGAAAACCAACAATTACCAAACACGTTTGGTCTTCCTTATGTTTATAATAGCGCAACAAATCCCACGACAGTTTCTTCTGGTGATTTAGCGTTTGATAATCCTAGTAATCCTAGTAAAATAATTATAAGTGAAACTAATGCTAGAGGTGGTTCTGCAACTGTAACGTTAAATGCTGCAGTCGCTTCATCGAATAATTATAAATCTATTATTGTATTAGCAAAATCAACTGACGGTAATGCAAATAAATCATTCTATGTAACAGGAAACACAACTGCTTCTGGACAAAGAACATTTAGCTTACAACCTATTTCAAGTTCTAATTGGAACAATGTTAGTGATAATGATTCTTTGTTTATGTTTATCCAACCTATCGGTGATGTTGGAACATCAGGAACTTCAGGATCAAATGGTTCAAGTGGAAGTTCAGGAACTAATGGAACGAGCGGTGTAAGTGGAACTTCAGGTTCTTCAGGAACTAATGGATCAAGTGGATCTTCAGGAACTAATGGAACTTCAGGAACTGATGGAACTAGCGGATCTTCAGGTTCAAGTGGAAGTTCAGGAACAGATGGAACTTCAGGAACGAATGGAACTTCAGGTACTAATGGATCAAGTGGATCTTCAGGAACTGATGGAACAAGTGGAGTTAAAGGTGATCAAGGTGATAATTATAGTGGAGCAACTTTATCTGGGAATAATTTAATATTGACGCATTCTGTCAATGGAGCTGAAAATGTAGGTAGAGTAGTATATGTTGGAACTTCAGGAACTGATGGTTCAAGCGGAAGTTCAGGTTCAAGCGGATCTTCAGGAATTACAGGTACAATTGCAGTAGGAACAGTATCTACTGGTTTAGAAAATACTCCAGTAAGTGTTACTAATACTGGAACATCAACTGCAGCAGAATTTGATTTTACTATTCCTGTTGGTGCAACTGGAGCAAAAGGTGCTCCTGGAACTCCAGCTATTAATGGAACTAGTGGATCTTCTGGATCTAGTGGTGTTAAAGGAGACAAAGGAGCTCCAGGTACAAGTGGTACTGATGGAACTTCAGGAACTAACGGAAGTTCAGGAACTGACGGTTCAAGTGGAAGTTCAGGTTCAAGTGGAAGTTCAGGAACTGATGGAACTTCAGGAACGAATGGAACTTCAGGAACGAATGGAACTTCAGGAACTGATGGATCAAGTGGTTCTTCTGGAACTGATGGAAGTTCAGGAACTGACGGAACTTCAGGAACGAATGGAACTTCAGGAACTGATGGAACTAGCGGATCTTCAGGTTCAAGTGGAAGTTCAGGTACTGATGGAACTTCAGGAACTAATGGAACTTCAGGAACGAATGGAACTAGTGGAACTAATGGAAGTTCAGGTTCTTCAGGAACTGACGGAACTAGTGGAACTAACGGAAGTTCAGGAACTGATGGAACTTCTGGTACAAATGGTACAAGTGGAACGAATGGAACAAACGGAAGTTCAGGTTCTTCAGGAACAAATGGAACAAACGGATCTTCAGGATCAAGTGGATCTTCAGGTGCACAAGGTAATCCAGGTTGGGGTGTTTCAATGCAAGGACAAGTAGCTACATCATCAAATTTACCAACATCTGGTAATTCAGATGGTGATGCATATATAGTACAATCAGACGATTCTCTTTGGGTATTTACACAAGCAGACGGTTGGATTGGCGGTGGTTCTATTCAAGGACCAGCTGGTTCTTCAGGAACTAATGGAACAAATGGAAGTTCAGGTTCTTCAGGAACTGATGGAACTTCAGGATCAAGTGGAAGTTCAGGTACTGATGGAACTTCAGGAACGAATGGAACAAGTGGAACTGATGGAACTTCAGGATCAAGTGGATCAAGTGGAAGTTCAGGTACTGATGGAACTTCAGGAACGAATGGAACAAGTGGTACTGATGGAACTTCAGGATCAAGTGGATCAAGTGGAAGTTCAGGTACTGACGGAACCTCAGGAACGAATGGAACTTCAGGTTCTTCAGGAACTGATGGAACAAGTGGAACTAATGGAACTTCAGGATCAAGTGGATCAAGCGGAACTTCAGGAACGAATGGAACTAGTGGAACGAATGGAACTTCAGGAACGAATGGAACTTCAGGTTCTTCAGGAACGAATGGAACAAACGGATCTTCTGGATCGAGTGGTTCTTCAGGTTCTTCAGGTCTAAAAGGTAATACTGGTACTTCTAATACCTATGCAACTGCGATGAATCAACATACAAAAACAGATTCAAATGTTGAGCATCATGATTTATATTTAACAGGTGCTTTAAAAAGAGATTTTATATCTGTTAACGGTGTTGGCGGTGTTTATGACATCAAACCTGATCAAGGTGACGCATTCGTATTTACAGCAACTGGTTTAATTGATATCACAATGTCTAATATAGGTTCTGACAACGTAGGTCAATCTGGAACTATAGTAATCATAAACGGTGCAGGTGCAGGATACAATGCATTACCATCTTATATGAAAACACCTTCAGGTGCTGACATTCAATGGGTAACTACTCAAGGTGCAGTATCTATTATATCGTATATTATAATAGATGTTGACGCTGTATTAGTTAACTACATTGGAAATTTTGCGTAATAATAGAATAAATTAGAGGAACAATATGAAGAATATAGGATTTTCAAGAATCGACTTTTGGAGTACCGGAAGTGCACAGAATACATCTAAGGGTACACTTGTAGCTAAGAATACTACTTGGGCTACTTCTAAAACTACATCTGAAAATAGAAATACTTCGAGAACTACTGAAAAGGTACGTAATACTAGTCAATCTACAACAACAACGTGGATAACTACATGGTCAACTAGTAAATCAACTACAACAACTTTCAATACATCTCGTAGTACTAGTACTGTATATGCAACTTCAAGATCAACGACAACATCATGGACAACATCATGGAGCACATCTAGAGAAACATCTTTAGAAACTGATAGAACTACAACAACAACATGGTCGACTTCTAAAAACACGTCGCAATCAACTGAGAGAACTACAACTACTACATGGACAACTAGTTGGACAACTAGTCAATCTACATTGTACCCTGTTGAAACTACTTGGAACACAAGTCAATCCACATCTAGAACGACAACTACAGTATACACTACATATTGGACCACTTCTTGGAATACAAGTAAATCAACGATTACTTCTTATATTACTACATATACAACAACGTGGTCAACTACTAGAGCTACGACAACGTCATATAATACAACTTGGACAACTAGTAAATCGACAACTAGATCTACTAGTCGTGACACTACAACAACTTTTAATACAAATCAGTCAACGTCTAGAAGCACAACGACTGTATATAATACAACTTGGATTACAAGTCAGACAACGTCTAGAAGTACTGAACATTCAACAATAACTAAATTTAGTACAAGTCAGTCAACGTCTCATTCGACAACGACCGTATATAATACAACTTGGATTACAAGTCAGACAACAAGTAGAGGAACAGAACATTCGACAACGACTACGTTTAATACAAGTCAGTCAACTACTAAATCTACGACGACTACATTTACAACAACATGGTCAACTAGCAAATCAACTTCTAGATCTACTACTAAATCGACAACGACAACGTTTAATACAAACCAATCGACAAGTAGATCCACTAAAACAACATGGACTACTACTTGGTCGACTAGTAAATCAACATCTAAAGGAACTACAAGAAATACCACAACAACATGGGTAACAAGTAGACCAACTGAACATACAACGACAACTACATTTAATACGACGTGGTCAACTAGTAAATCGACAACTACTACTTTTAACACTACATGGAAAACTTCATGGAACACAACTAGAAGTACTAATCGTTCTACAACAACTACATTCAATACTAGTCAATCAACTTCGCATTCTACAACAACTGCGTGGACAACTACTTGGGTGACAAGTCAAGGAACTAGTAGAGAAACAAGTAAGAATACAACAACTAGATTTATTACTAGTAGAAGTACAGAACATGTCACTACTACGACGTTTAATACAACATGGGCAACTAGTAAATCTACTACAACTTCATGGACTACAACTTTTGGTACAACTTTCAATACAACTAGATCTACTAATAAAAGTACAACGACTACGTTTAATACAACATGGTCAACTAGTAGAGCAACAACAACTTCATGGACAACTTCATGGAACACAACTGTACTGACTTCCAGATCTACTTATAAAAACACAACGACTACGTTTAATACAACATGGTCAACTAGCAGATCGACAACGACAACGTTTAATACGACTAGATCAACTACGACTACATTTAATACAAGTCAATCAACTAATAAGAATACAACAACTAGTTGGAATACGACTAGATCAACGACAACGACTTGGAACACAACTAGGGCTACGACGACTGTATATAATACATCATGGAATACAACTAAGTCAACGACGACTACGTTCAATACAACTAGGTCAACAACAACGACGTTTAATACAAATAAGTCAACGACAACTGTATTTAATACATCTTGGAATACAACTAGATCTACTACAACTACATTTGCAACCAGTAAATCGACAACAACAACATTTGTAACTAGTAGAGGTACAGAACATTCGACAACAACAACTTATAATACAACTAGATCTACATCAACTAGTTGGAATACAACTAAGTCAACAACGACTGTGTATAATACTTCATGGAATACAACTAAGTCAACGACAACAACGTTTTCAACTAGTAAATCGACGACAACAACGTTTTCAACTAGCCAATCAACTAATAAGAATACGACAACAACGTTTAATACGACTAGATCTACATTAACTACATGGATTACAAGTAGATCAACTGAACGTGTGACAACAACAACATGGAATACAACGCGTTCAACAACGACTACGTTTAATACAACGCGTTCAACAACGACTACGTTTGCAACTAGTAAATCTACAACGACTACGTTTAATACATCTTGGAATACAAGTAAGAATACAACAACAACGTTTGCAACGAGTAAATCCACTAGAACTACTTGGACAACTTCATGGAACACTGCGCGAAATACAACGACAACATGGAATACAACTAAGTCAACGACAACTACGTTTGCAACAAGTAGAGGTACATCACGTGCTACGACAACAACATGGATAACTAGTAAGAATACAACGACAACGTTTGCAACTAGTAAATCTACAACGACAACGTTTGCAACTAGTAAATCTACGACAACAACATATAAAACAAGTTGGAATACTGCAATATCAACGACAACAACATTTGCCACGTCTAGAGTAACTGATAGAAATACTAGTAAATCGACAACAACAACGTTTAATACTGGATACTCTAGATCAACAACTAAATCAACATCATGGAGTACATTAGTTCCTGCAGATAATAGTTCAGGTGGAGGTGCAGGTGTTTTGACTTATTGGAACACAACAGTTACATATAACACATCTTTTTCAACCGCGTTATACGTCAATACATCTAGAGGAACTTCTAGAAACACTGTTGAAGAATGTATAGTTGAAGGAACACTAGTTCATATTGCCGAAGGTGAACAAAGACTAGTTGAAACTTTAGTACATGGTCAAAGTATTTTAACTATGGATGGATCGTTTAATGTAGATAACGTTAGTGATTTAAGTCTTATCAGAGAAGAAGAAGTATACACGAATTCATTATCTAATGAACATACTGCTGTAAATATTTGGAGAGCAGATGTTATAGGAACGGTTAATATAAATGACGGACAATTAAGAACTACCATGGGACACATACACATCATAAAAAGAGATGGTGAGTGGCAAGCAAGGACAGCGGATCAGTTAGAAATTGGTGATGTTATGTTTAAGCTTGACTATGGAGAATTTTTGATAGAGTCTTTAGAAATGGATGAAGTTAATCAATATACAGTTTATAAATTAGACGTAGAACCTAACGATACATTCTTTGCAAATGGAATTTTAACACATAATAAAAAAGATGCATTATGTTCACACGAGGATAAATGTACGCGAGGGCATCCATGTGAGGATAGATTTTACCCTTGTTAATAGAGAATAATCTAGAAGATAAAGAAATGAAATATATAAAAAAATAACAGAGATAGAAAATGCCTACTACTTATTTTAATACAACATGGTTAACTGCTGGCTCTAGAAATACGTACGTATCTACTACAAAGACTAGGTCTACTTCCAGATACACGTCATATAATAGGGTAACTTCGAGAAATACGGCGAAGACTACATATTGGAACGTAAGTACAAGTAAGGCAACGACAACATCATGGACTACTAAAGTTACTACTTCATGGAACACAACTAGGGGAACAACGACATCGAGAAGCACAAACCAACAAACATCTCATGCAACAACAACTACATGGAATACAACTAGAGCTACAACGACTACATGGAATACAACTAGAACAACCGAAACAAAATGGAACACAACTAAGTCAACGACTACATCATTTAATACATCTTGGAATACAACTCGAGCTACAACTACAACGTTTGCAACTAGTAAGGCAACGGCAACAACATTTAGTACAAGTCAGTCAACTGCTAAAGACACAACGACAACATGGAATACAACTAGAGCAACATTAACAACATGGGTCACAAGTAGATCAACTGAACGTGCTACGACAACAACATGGAATACAACTCGAGCTACGACAACAACGTTCAATACAACTCGTGCAACGACAACTACATTTGCAACTAGTAAATCGACAACGACTGTATTTAATACATCTTGGAATACAAGTAAGAATACGACTACTACATTTGCAACTAGTAAATCCACTAGAACTACTTGGACAACTTCATGGAATACAACTCGAGCTACAACTACAACGTTTAATACAACTCGAGCTACAACTACCACGTGGTCTACAAGTCAGTCAACGTCTCATTCGACAACGACTACATTTGTAACTAGTAAAAATACAACGACTACGTTTAAAACTAGTAAATCAACGACTACATCGTATAACACATCTTGGAATACAACTAGGTCAACGACAACAACGTTTAATACTTCCAAGTCAACAACGACTACGTTTATAACTAGTAGGTCAACAGAGCGTGTTACTACAACTACATGGGCAACTAGTAAATCTACGACTACTACATTTGCAACAAGTAAATCTACTACAACAACATTTGTAACTAGTAGAGGAACAGAACATTCCACGACTACTACATTTGCAACTAGTAAATCGACAACAACTACGTTTATAACTAGCCAGTCAACTAGAACTACTTGGACTACAACATGGTCAACTAATAGATCAACGACAACAACGTTCAATACAACTCGTGCAACGACAACTACATTTAACACAAGTCAATCGACAAGTAAATCCACTAAAACAACATGGACAACTTCTTGGAATACTGTCAGAGGAACTAGTAAAGTAACTAGTAAATCGACAACGACTACGTTTAACACAAGTCAATCGACGAGTAGAGCAACTACAACAACATGGACTACTACTTGGGCAACATCAAGAAATACAACTAGAGGAACTAGTAAAACGACAACGACTACGTTTAACACAAGTCAATCGACTGAAAGAGAAACGACTACTGTTTATAACACGTCATGGAACACAACGAGAACTACGATAACTTCATACACTACTTCATGGACTACTTCATGGAATACAAGTAGAGGCACATCGAAAACTACAACAACAGTTTATAATACATCATGGTCAACTAGTAAATCAACTGTAACTACATTCAATACTACTTGGATAACAAATCAGAATACAACGAGATCTACTTCTAGAACAACAACTACTACTTTTAATACAAGTCAGTCAACTTCTAGAACAACGACTACGTCGTATAACACATCTTGGAACACTACAAGATCCACTGAAACTGCATGGACTACTTCATGGGTGACAACGTTTAATACAAACAGGTCAACGTATAAAAATACAACGACTACGTTTACAACAACATGGTCAACTAGTAAATCTACAACGACTACGTTTACAACTACGTTCACAACAACGTTTAATACTAATCAGTCAACAAGTAAATCTACAACGACTACATTTAATACAACGTGGTCAACTAGTAGAGCAACGACTACGAGTTATACAACTTCATGGACTACTTCATGGAACACAACTAGAGGAACAGAACATGTGACTACTACTGTTTATAACACGTCATGGAACACAACTAGATCGACAACTACAGTTTACAATACTTCATGGACAACTTCATGGAACACAACTAGAGGAACAGAACATTCGACTACGACTACGTTTACAACAACATGGTCAACTAGTAAATCAACTGTAACTACGTTCAACACTACTTGGACTACGTCATGGAACACAACTTATGGAACGTCTCATTCAACTACGACAACGTTTAATACGTCTCAGTCTACAAATCATGGAACGTCTCATTCGACAGTAACTATATGGAGTACATCTAGAGGAACTAACAAAGGAACAGAACACGCAACGACAACTGCATGGACAACGACTTGGGAAACTAGTAGAATTACGAACTACTCACGTACGACATCATGGACTACGCAATATCAAACTAGTCAGTCAACGGTAACTACATTTAACACAACGTGGTTAACAACATTTAATACCAATCAGTCAACAACAACTGCATGGGTAACATCGTGGGTGACAACATTTAGTACGTCTCAAACAACGTCTAAAACGACAACGACTACATTTAACACAAGTCACTCGACAACGACAACGTTTAATACGACTAGATCAACTACGACTACATTCAAT
>Ga0228662_1000760_pt1 | contig 14773 bp, 8 predicted proteins | sample 76DmetaG_FD_183173 | JGI IMG/M metagenome (GOLD analysis project Ga0228662, IMG submission 183173) | Seawater microbial communities from Monterey Bay, California, United States - 76D | ecosystem: Environmental > Aquatic > Marine > Coastal | place: USA: California | collected 2016-11-10
CTTCAGGAAGTACTTCGCTATCTTTTAGGTGCCCGTGTAGTTTAGCACGTAGTTTTAGTGCTTTCCAATACTTCGTATTGAATTCAAACCATTCCTTTAAGAGTTTGTCTTTTCTCATACTTGGGGAATTTTGGCCTCAAGTATTTTTTTGAATTGACGCCTAAAAGAAACAGCATCATATTGCTTTATATGAATTTGAAGTTTCTTCCTAATTGCAAGCAGGTCTTTACCTCTAAGTTGATTTATTTTTTCAGGAATTTCAGCTTCGTTATTGTATCGTAAAAATTCATCTTCAACAATCTCCATTTGACCACCGCTATTGTGAACAATTGGAATACAACCTGCAGCTATACCTTGGACAGTAGTAATTCCGAATGGTTCAGAACGAAGCGAGTGAATAAAAAACGTAGAAGATGCAAGTAGCTTATCTCGCTCCTCTTCTCCTGCGTCAGGAACTAAATGAACATTTGTGAGCCAAAGGGTATCAATAACCTTCTGACATTTATTAAAATACTCAAGATCGTTTTTGAAGCCAACTAAAAATAATTCGTAGTTCGGTAATTCACGCATCATTACGATTTGCTCAATTTGCCTCTTGTTTGGAGAAAATCGTCCTAGACTTATGATTCGCTTTGGATTTTTTTCAGCAATGAGAACTGTTGTTTGTACTGGGGGATAGAGTACTTCGGAAATTCTTGAGTGGTAGCAATTTTCGAATTCATCTGCTGTGAATTTGCTATTGGCGACTTGTAAATCATTCACACCCGTTTTAACATGCCAATTGTACAAGATTAGGTTCAATAAGAACGGGTCTCTATCGAATTGAAAAAAGGACCTCCAGCTCCAATGCCCTAATATCCTGGCCTTTCGAGGATAATGCACGTAACTCAAAAGATTAATATTTTCTTTAAGTCCTAAACTCGTATTGTTACTATTGATTACTAAATCGTATTCTTTGAGATGTTTATTTACCTGTCTATTAAAGTTTGTGATATTCCATTCAAACGGGAGTTTTGGTTCTGGAATAGGCTTAAAGGATAGCTTAATTGTGCTCCCATAATGTTCCTGAATGTCATGCTTGGTAAGCCTAAATCGGTAAGCGTAAAAATCGGGAACAATACCAAGCGCATTGAGAACCTTCGTCATTTCAAAAGTGACTTGGAAACGACCACCTAATTGAACTCTATTTTGAATAAATGCTACTCTCATATAAACAAAGTTAAACGGACTATTTGAATTAGCTCTCTATTCGCTCTTTAGTTAGCGCAACAGTAGGTTTTTAATGAATTTTCTATTGACCAGTAGGGCGGCAACGACGATTAAGCCAGAAACAAAAAATTTAAGAATACCGTCAAGTGGAATTTTATAACAAAGTGCTCCCACGGCTAAGGTGCCTAATAAAATGGCGAGGCTTTCTTTAGTAAAAGGTTGAAGACCACTTTTTCGATAAATCATAACGGCCCGCATGGTATTGACGAAAACAACCGCAATTAAGCCGCTGTAGGCAACGCCTAATATTCCATAACGAGGTATAAAGAGAAGGTTGAGTATTACATTAATTAAGAGCATAATGGAACCAATTTGCATGTTCAATTGGTAGAATGGACTATTAGCGATGATTTCACCATTAGAACCGAATGCGGCATTGATGTACTTTCGAGCTAAAGTCCACACCACAACAGGAATGGCCGGGTAGAATCGCTCTCCATCTGGAATGAGCGAAAAAATCCACTCAACATTTACTAGTACCATGATCACATACGCCGCGTTAACCACCATCTGTGCGCTCGAAGTTTTTTCGTAGATTTTCTTTAATACAACCATGTTGTTTTTGTTCCAACTCGTTGAAATCTGGGGTGCGAGCATTTGATTGATGGGCCGGCGTATTCCGTCTATCACTGAGCCCATGAAAAAGGCCATCCCATAAATACCTACGCTGTTCATGTCCGTAAGCATAGAGAGCATCTGGACATCAAGGGTATTAATGCCAATCTCAATGAGCACACTAAAGACACTGATCCAGGCAAATTTTTGGACGTCACCACCCATGGGTGTCCACAGATGTCTTAGATAAAACGTAGGTTTAACGCGATTCCATGCATACAATAGCGCAATGGAGCCTAATGCTAAAGAAGCCCAGGCATAAGCTATGATCCAATGGCTGAAACCAAAAATTCCACTGTTAAAGAATAAAACTAAGGCAAGTGCAATCATGGCGATGCGTAACCCCATGTTTTTAATGAATACGGGAATGGCAATTTTTTTTGTAGTGGCTGCAGCAGAAACGGCCATTAAAAAAGCCATACCGCTAACTATGAAAAAGCTGAGGTAGCGCAGCAAATAAGCATCTTCGGGTTTAAAGCTGAAATAGGGCGCGAGTAGGGGACCGAACACAAATACTAAAACACCCACGGCAAGCATGAGTAGCGTGCTGCGACCAACCACCGTACTTTCAAATTCTTTTTTGTCTTTCGAAGGATCGGAATGAAACTTTGTAAACGAACGGTGTACTCCAAAAAGCAAAATATTTGACAGGAGCACAGCACTGCGTTCCATCCACCGGTACATTCCTAATTCCTCAGTGCTAAAGAGTTTTGGAAGAAGCCAAAGATTGAGCGCCGCACCTAAAAGGATACCAACGAGGTTTATTAACGCGCCGGAAGAGATTTGTTTTTTAGCGTTGTTCATAGTGCCTAAGGCTTGGCTCAAATGTAGTGATTTACGCGGTAGTTAAATAGCTGTTGACGCCGTGTAGATGAAGAGTTATAGGCTAAATCCCTACAGCTATTCAACGTTAGAGTTTAAAGAATAGTGCAACACGAACATTTGCCGTGCTTAGATGGTCTAGCTTGGAATCTTACTATCTTGCAAGCATGAACGAAGCTTCCCTTCCTAATGTCATTATCGGCGGTGCCCCAAAGTGCGGTACGAGCAGTCTTTATTTTTGGTTATCTGCCCATCCTAATGTCTACGGAAGCCCTAAGAAGGAGACTTTCTTTTTCGCGGATAAGGTGAATAGATTCAATGCCTCCGCCAATGTACACGAACACGAATTGGCAGCGTATGAAAGCTTTTTTAAGGGAGGTATTGACCGAGCGGTTCGTTTTGAAGCTACAGCACATTACCTCTATGAAAGCACGGCGCGTACGGCATTCTCATCTTGGCCAAACCCGCCAAAAATGATTTTCTTATTCCGTGAGCCTTCGAAACAAATGTACAGTCACTATAAGATGGAGCGCTACCGCACCAAGCGGGTTGACATGTCGCTTGCGGAATACATTAAACGACCTCAGATTACGGATCACGTAGACTATGCGAAACACGTGCAGGCTTGGCTAGATGTGATGCCCGAAGGTCATGTTCGTTTTTGGGCCTTTGAAGATTTCATGTCGCGCAAACCTGAAGTCATGGCAGAAATTTCAGCATATGTTGGAATTGATGCAGGGTATTACACAGATTTTGATTTCGAACACCGAAATGAAAGCGTTGCAATTAAGAGTGGTTTTTTACACCAGTTGGGTCTTAAAATTCAGCCGCTCATTCCGCACGCAATTCAAAAAGCAGTGCTTCCGTTGTACATGAAAATCAACAGTGGGGGACGAGTGGCTGACCGGCCTGAGGATCGATCCGTATTGGCACAGTTTAAGCAGGATTGGATGCACGTAGGAGAGGCGCTCAAAGAATTGGACCCAAACTTTCCCATTGAATACTGGGAGTAATCCCTACGCTACTTCTATTTTCTGCATCTTTGTCTTTGAAATTATCCCCTATGAAGAAACTGTTCACACTATTTGCTACCGTACTTGCCCTTTCAACATTGCAAGCGCAGCCATTACCATATTATCAAGACGCATATAATGAAAGTGGAGAGGACCTCCGTGAAGCGCTCTATGACATCATTAAGGTGCATACTCGCCTAACTTATTCTTCTTCAAGCACTGATACGTGGGATGTTTTAAAGGCCAGCGATAAAGACACGACCAATACCTCAAACGTATGTTTAATCTACGCTGGTGTTAGTGTAAACGGACCGCAGGAATATAATAATGGTCAAGGTTGGAACCGTGAACACGTTTGGCCAAGAAGTTTAGGAAACTTTGGAACGAGTCAAGGAGTGGGAACGGATGTTCACAACCTAAAGCCTGCAGATGGAGGCTTAAATTCACTACGTTCAAACCACGAATACGATGATTTAGGCTCGACAGGTTCTGGTGTAAATTACAACGGAACGGCTACAGGTAACCGTATAAATGGTTCAGCAGGACTTTTTGAACCGCGCGATAAAGTCAAAGGAGATTTAGCTCGAATCATTTTCTATATGGATCTACGTTATGAAGGCGCTGGATCAGAGCCGGATTTAGTAGTTCGCGAGGCTTTGAATTCAGGGGGTACTACGCATGCGGTTCTTTCGACATTGCTTGATTGGCATTTTGCGGATCCAGTGGATAGTTTTGAGTTGAATCGTAATGATGTCATTCATAACATGCAGGGAAATCGTAACCCTTTTATCGATCATCCAGAATTAGTTCATTATATCTACGGCGATTCAACGAATGTGGCTTGGAACCCCTTTATGGCTGTAGAAATGTCTCCTGAGCCCTCAAATCTTCATCTAGGGCCAATTCCCGCGGATGCCTTTTTAAACATTACTGCGGCGATTGCAGCGCCTTACAGCATTACTAATTTATCGGGCGAGCAAATGCAAGAAGGCACGCTTAGCAGCGGCAATAATCGAATTATCGTAGAAACGTTGCCGGCAGGATCCTACATCTTACAATCGGGCGAATTGCGCGAGCAGATCATAATTGCACATTAAAGTCATTATTAGCGTCCGGTTCATTTTGAATTTCTTTTTGCGCTTGTCGGAGCTGTTGGTTATAGTCACTGATGCGCGCGTGTGCTAGACCATCAATGAATAGAATAACACTGAGCATGGTTATGCTGGTAATCATAGTCGCGCGCCAAAGCGGTAAATGAACTAAAAAAAGGATACTTATACAGATGCCAATAATGACCGGTATTCCAGTAAATACTACATTTTTATATTCCTTTAATGTTGCATCGGTACGGGCCAATTCTGAATCTATGAAGGCAATACGGTTTTCCGTATGGTCTATTTTAAACTGGTCAATTCTCGCTTTGTTGGTAAAGAAAAGTCCTAAGCCAATAATAGCCAATAGGCTACCAGCTACCAACATTGGAATGATATAAGCTCGCGCTAAATCTGTCTTTCCAACATGCCAGAGCCCGAAGCTGATTACTAGAAATAGTGCGCCAGCTAGAATAAAAAATGGCGTGGAAACGAGTTCATCTTTTGCCCAATCTGTGGCTGTTTTTAGGATGTCCATAGCGCTTTTTTAGTAGAGCAAATTTAAATATTCTGAGTTACGTTCACCTTATTCAAGCAGTCATTAGTGCTCAATGGATTAGTGGCACTCATATCTAATCTTATTTTGGTGAAGCAAAGAGGACTCGGTAGAACTCACGTGTACTATCATTTACACATTTAGGTCCTTTTGAACGAGTATGTCGCCAAATTTTAGACCAAAATAAAACCCCCCGCGGCCATTGGCCACGGGGGGTTTCTTTTATCGCTTATCGTACTTGCTTACTGCAGAACGATCATTTGAACAGCCGTTCCTTGAGCCGTACGTACGCGTAGTACATAGGTTCCTCTTGCCGCATCCAAATCTATATTTAATTCAGCGCCAGTTCCTTCCTTATGGAAGACCGTTGCACCTGTTATACTCGTGATTGTAGCTTCATAGCTAACAGCACTTGTAAGGTTTACGGTGAATGATCCAGTTGTTGGATTCGGGAAGATACTGCTGATTACTGCCGCCTCGCCAACACCTGTATTAGGTGTTAAGTTACCTGGAGAACCAACATCACCTTCAAGTGATGTATACGCACCATTGGTACCGTCTACAGCATCACCTAAGAATGCACCAGTCGTATCAAACTCAACTGCGAACCCTGCAGTTGCCGTAGTGTAAACACCACTGGCCATTTCTGCACCATTAGCATCATACAAGAAAACTGCATCGCCATTCTGACTTAAGCTTGGGAATGAACCAGTCAGTTCATCGTTAGCTACAATAGTTACAGAGCCTGCATAAAGTTTCCATTCTGCTAAGAAGTCATCTTTATTCGCTGCAACATCATCAAGGACAACGATAGCTTGTCCGGCTTGAATAGTAACTGATGGGAACGTCGAGGTTCCAGGGATTTCACTTTCATCATCCCAAGAATATCCAGTTAAGTCAACTGCAGAATCACCATAGTTATGAATTTCAAACCAATCCGCGTTGTACGCAGTAGAGTTCGAGCCTGACATGATTTCTGAGACAGAAAGTTTTACTGCAACCACTCCAGCGGCAGGCGTAATGTCTGCTTGGTAGCGCGGAAGAAGCTGGTATCCGTCAAAGTCACCTGCATTAAATGTGAATTGGCCGCCAATACCTACTACGTCGAATACACCTGTTGGTGCCGCCGTTCCATAGATATCAGTATCTGCATCAATACGCATTACTATAGTATCAGTTCCGTTTGTAATATCAACAGAATATCCTGAACCACCTGACCATTGCGAAGGGTCAACGATTGTTGCATTTTCAAATTTGATCAATTCACTTTCAGTGTTCTCTCCTAAAGCCGTAACGACGGTAGGTGTTGTTGGCAATGCATTGTTCGAGCTGATCAATACTACGCTATCCAACACCATTTGCAACATACCGTTGTATTGACCTATTGAACCAATAATCCTTACTGAATCACCTTCCGCTACTGTGTAGTTTGCAAGCGAGCCGTAAGTTCCGATACCATCTACACCATCATGTAAGGTAAATGATACTGCAGTTGCAGAACCCTGCATGTCTACACCTAGAACGATCCCTTCAAGTTTACATAAAACGTTCAGCGAATCCGGCATACCCATAGCATCGACGTAAGTCACATCACTAATCTGGTACATTGGGATTGTAGGGTATTCGTAAATGTCTGTCAATTGGCGCGGGAATATCTGGTAACCTTCATCATAAGGAGATGAGAAATCATATTGTGAACCGATTCCAGTTACATCAAACGCACCGGAAGGCGCATTTGAACCATCTATATCCGTGTCACTATCAACGCGCATGGTCATAGTATCCGTTCCATTTGTGATATCCACATTAGCTGACGAGCCAGCGGCTGGCCATTGTGTCGCATCAGCAAGGGTAAATCCAATTAATTGAATAAGCTCGCTTTCTGTTGTTTCGTCTAATGTAGTTTCTACCGATGCTGCAGGTAAAGCATTACCACTATTCAATACATAAATTGAATCTGGTTTCAATTCAGTTAAACCACGGAATTGCTCAACTTCTCCATGAATGTATAAGCTATCACCCATCATTGGAGCTGTGTAACCACTTTGATCAGCAAAGTTGTAAATGTTTATACCGTCGGTTGCATCTTCCCCATAGAACGAGTAACCTGCATTTCCGTCAAAGTCAATAGAAGTAACAATTACTTTAATCCACTTCATGGCACCTAAAGAATCGGCTACACCGTTAGCATCATTACTATTAAAAGTATTGATTGCAACAACGGAATCGAAAGTTGGCGCTGGTGCAACAAAAATACAGTTGCTTGTGTGCGCGCCCATGTACGTCCAAGTGTTCTGTGCATAGACATCCCATTCTGTAGCACCTGTTGTCCAATCCGTTGAACCAGCATCAATAGTGGCTTTACGAACTAGAGTATGATTTGCTGTAGAACCTGTGCCAACGGTCCATGAAGAACCCGGATCAACACCAGGAACACCAATAACATCGACAGTATCAGTACCGCTAACAAGGATCATTGCGTCATCACCATTGAAGTGAGCAATTGAAGGGTAGGCCAATACCGTATCGGCAGCAGCCTGGATCGTTGCATCTGCTTGGTTAGTAGAAATCATATAAACATCACCTGAAGCTAACATTGCGTTCGTCGTGAATGTATTCGTGTACGAACCACCATTTCCACTCTGATATACGGTATAAGTACTTAAGGAAACAGCATTAGCTGTTGGGTTGTAAATTTCTATGTACTTATGATTTGAAGAACCCTCAGAGTATTCACTGAAGAACAATTCATTACATCCAGTCGATGTTGTAGCACAAGAAGTACACTCTTCCCAACAGAAAACAGGAAGCGTCGTATCAGATGCACCGATAGAAATATAACGATTAGTGAAGGAACCAGTTGTTAGAGTACAAGCACTGTCTAAAGTTGCATCTAATGATTCTTGGCCGACCCAGTTATCATAGGTAAACTTAAACTCGTAATTACCAGGTGCAAGACTAATGTCTGCTTCGTAAACACCATCACCATCGGGGTCTGTTAACTGGTTGGCGTTACCACTCCAGCTGTTCAGCGTTCCACTCACATACACGTTAGTAAATGAAGCAGAAACATTGCTCATATCCACACGGAAAGTCACATCAGGGTTTGTTGAAGTTACAGTACACGAAGTATCTGCAGAACAGTTTCCATAACAGAACATCAAAGTAGTATCCTGCGTGAAGGTTGGAAGAATACGGTCGTTATAATTAGAGGGATCCGCACAAGCCAAACCTGCAAGGTTTTCTTTAGCTCCCCAATCTCCGCTCCAAGTCGGCGAATTAAGGAAGATGAAATTCCCACCATTTGAACCATTTAAGGTATCAGTACCTACGTAAATACCGTCACCGTCTGGATCTAAAAGTTGTACAGCATTAGCACCGCCGATAACGCCACCTCCTAAATAAAGGCCGTTCGTACCTACAGTGATATTAGCTGTATTGACCATAAATGTTACAGCGAAGTCTGTTGGTCCTGCACAAGCAGCACAATCTTCCCAGCAAACAACTGGTAAAGTTGTATCTGCATTACCGAAAGTTGCGTATCTATTCGTAAATGAGCCGGTTGTTAAAGTACAAGCACTATCTAATGTTGCATTCAAAGATTCTTGACCGGTCCAGTTGTCATAAGTGAACTTGTACTCATACGAACCTGGTAATAATGAAAGTGTTCCTTCATAAACACCATCACCGTCTGCATCTGTAAGTTGGTTAGAGTTTCCACTCCAGTTATTTAACGTTCCACTTACGTACACATTGGTATAAGAGGCCGTTACATAGCTCATGTCTACCTGGAACGTTACATTCTTAGGAGTCACAATACAATTGCTTGAGTGTGCACCAGCGTAGGTCCAAGTGTTTTGTGCATATACGTCCCATTCAGTTGCTCCTGTAGTCCAGTCGGTTGAACCCATATCAACAGTAGTCTTACGGACTAGAGTTCTGTCTTTTGTTGAGCCAGAACCTACAGCCCAAGAAGAACCTGGATCAACACCGGGAGTTCCAAGAACGTCAATAGTATCTGTTCCGTTGACGAGAATTAACGCATCATCGCCATTGAAGTGCGCAACAGACGGGTAACCCATTGCTGTATCAGCCATTGCCTGCGTAGCACTGTCTAATTGATTTGTAGAAATCATGTAAACATCTCCAGAGGCTATGCTTGCATTTGTTGTAAATGTATTCGTGTAAGATCCACCGTTACCGCTTAAGTACACAGTATAATCACTGAGTGAGATTGCTGCACTTGTCGGATTGTAGATTTCAAAGTATTTGTTGTTCGACGAACCCTCAGAATACTCCGAGAAAAACAAGTCTCCACAAGAGCTTGGTGTATACGTTGTTGTACAAAGTGTATCCGTCGCACACGTTCCAAAACAGAACATTAATGTGGTATCTTGAGTAAAACTCGGAAGGATACGGTCATTGTAGTTGCTCACATCAGCACAAGCTAAACCTGTAAGATTTTCTTTAGTCCCCCAGTCGCCGCTCCATGATGGAGAATTTAGGAAGATGAAATTACCGCCACCGGCACCACTTAAGGTATCCGTTCCTTCATATACGCCGTTACCATCGGCATCGGTTAATTGAATAGCGTTTGCTCCGCCGATGACACCACCTCCTAAATAGAGTCCGTTAGAACCTACGGTGATGTTTGCTGTGTTCACTTTAAAAGTGACTACATAGTTCGTTTGTGCAAATCCAAAATAGGATAGACAGACTAAGACTATGGATAGATACTTTTTCATAGTTTGTTCAATGATTATTGATGTGTAAAATAGAATCCGAAATATACGAATATTCTGAGCATTATTTAAGAGCTAGTGATTAGTCAAAATCGAGGGTTAGTTTAAATCTTTGTACCGTACCATTTTTAGAATCAGCTACGTATAAAATTTTGTCGTAATAACCAACGGCACTGACGTTACCGAATCCTCCCAATGTAGCTAGTGCGTTAAATTCAGCTGCTGAAGCAGGCGGTGGCGGCACACCTTCTAATCCAGAAGAAGTGAATTGATATACACTGTCCACTCCAGCATCAGCGACGAATAAAAATCTAGAGCCATCGCCTGCTAAACAGATATCGACAGGGTCTTGGAAGCGTTTTGGCGTTTGTAAATAACGCTTCGCTGCTGGATCGAGCGTACTGTAAAAAATAGGCTGGTAGAGCGCACCGAAAGGTCCTTCAGTGAATTGGATATGTTGAACTTGGATCTCTTGGTTTTCATTCTGATTAAGTACCCAAAAGTCTGGACTGTTGTTGGCTGTAAGTTGCGGCGCTTGAGTAAACCCTTGTAATGATAATGGGTTTTTAAAGTAGTCATTGTAAGTAGCGCCTGTTGCGGTAATAGGTAAAGCACTAATCCACTGGTGATCTTTGGTAAATTTCAGCACGGCATTATCGGGGCCGAAGCCAGCATTATTGGCGCTGATCCCCGTTCTGCTTAAGTAATAGCTATTATTTTCCGATTGAATGTTGGAGCCAATGATTGCAACATCCGTAAACTTCACCTTTGCATCCGACGATGAGAAACTGTTTTTAAAGTAGAAAGGGTGCACAATAACGGCTTCTGCTGTAGCCCCTTGCATGGACAATACATTGCCGTTATTAACCATGTCTATTTCATAAAGGGCCGTTAGGCTATAGTCAACACCAGTGATGGTGGTGTCGTAAGTCCCTATTGCGAGAAGATCAAAACTCCGGGTTTGTGTAACCTTACGTACTCCTGGCACATAAATGCTGCTTTGTAGGTTCAGAGCTATATCGTACCGTAGGATAAGGTCTTGAGCACTGTCTACAACATAAATAAACTCATCGTAACCTACATAAACGTCCACTGGTGCAATCGCATCTTGAATGTTCGGAGCAATGGGTACATAGCTGATTTCGCGTACGTCGTAGGTAGGGATTTCAATGAAATCTAAATTAGTTCGTTCACCGAAATAGTTGTCACAACTACTGAGAAATACGCCTATACCTAGGATAAAGAAGATGCCTAAGGTTCTTACCATGCGAGCGGTTTTATTTTAATTCCTATGGTGCCTTGGTACTGATTATACGGTGTAGGTTGTGCCCCTACGCCCCACTCCACAGGCCATCCTTTTAAAACGGTTTTCATTCCGAAGCCCATCCAGGGAAGCGCTTTTTGACTTCCGATCTGATAGCCGACAGCTCCCCATAATTGTGAACGCCATTGGTACTTTAATCCCCCTGCATAGAATTCAGCGTTGTCTGTTGGGTGGTTCAGTTGCAGACTAGGGGTGAGACTGTGGTCGCCCTGTTCCCAAGCTGTCCATTGAATACCCATAGAGAACATTTGAGGTGTGGCCGCTAAAGCCGATTCTTGACCTTCAGGCATATTACTTAGTGGCGTGTTGGGTCCGAAGTTAGTCAGGGCAGCAGCGAATTGAAGATCGGCTATATCTAGTTTATACAAGAAACCTAAGTCGAGATAAACATTATGTGCTCTGTAGACACCCAGTTGTTCAAGTCCGTATTTAAGTTGAACCCCAGCATGGAAGTACTCACTGAAGGCCTGGCTTACACCTAATCCAACACAAGTAAGCGCTGCAGAGGTTGTCGCACCTGTTCCCTCCGGTTGCCAAACCGTTCTTTCCAGAATGGATCCAGTGCTAAGACTGTTGAGCGTTAGGGCAATATGCTGCCCGTTTTCTCGTGCTTTGGTAAGCGCTACAAAATCATGATTGATGCCGCCGCCTAAAGCTCTGTTCGCAGAAAAAACACCTTGCTGATTACCACCACTTATGAGTGCAGGGTTGACTAGTGCACCGAAGCTGTGATCGGTCATGGCTAAGCTTGCTCCTCCTACTCCTGTGCTCGCCGGATCAATAGGAAGTTTTAAGAAGGTGAAGGCACTGAGTCCAGCGCGTTCCTCGCCGTAGGTGGGTAATAATTGGGCATTTGCACCAAAGCTCAGGAGCAAACCAATGACCAGCGGTATGTAAAAGTTACGTCTTACCATTTGATTTGAATTCCTGCTAAAATTTGTGTCGGAGCGGAGTAACGCGCCGGATTCCTAGGATCGGTTCCTGTCTCTTGCGGGCCATTAAATTCCGGACGAGGATCGCGCCAAGTTAGCGGAACGTCGTCGCCATATTCGTAGGCACGGCCAGTTATAGGGTTGACCAATTGGGCATTTCTACGTCCGGTAATATTCATTACCTCAAGGTTCAATAGAATGCCGCCCGTGCCAAATTTAACTAGAGCGTAGGATGCCTTTCCATTTATACCGAACCAGTAGGCACCACGTTCCCTAAGGTAATTGGCATTATCAACGCGGTATTGCGGACGACCAAGGTCGTTGTACCCTTCTAAAATTTGCGGAGTGTAACGGTATCCCGAGGTGTATTGGGCATTGAGCGATGCGCGGAACTTACTGCTGTCGTTTTGAAAGCTGATACCAGCATTAAATTTCCAGGGCCTATCCCAAGCTAAGAATTGCTCTTGAGTTAGCGGTACCTCACCGGTTTGAGCAATCTGAAGTGCACTTTCCCGAGCACTGTTTGACTTCCCTCGAGCTTGTTGGTATGAGCCGTTAAAAAAGGAGGTAAAGGAATTGTTTAAACGTGCATTCAACTGGGTTTCTACACCGATTATTTTAGCATAGTCCTGATTGATATACATGGTCTTAGTGACCGGACGACCGGTTGCATCTGTCGTAATTACACGACGCGAAACGATGTAATCGAAGCGGTTGTTGTTGAACGCATTGATGGTCCAGCCGATCCGGCTTCCGACTAAAGTTTTGTACCCTACTTCATAGGAGATATTCACCTCAGGGTTGAGGTTTGGATTACCTAGCGAAGACAAGAAACTACGGTCTTGGTATTGCGGGTCAAGGCCAGCATACATGAAGCGTGGGTGTGGCATCCGCATACTGTGCCCATAATTAAAGTAAAGTACATTGTTTTCAGTAACAGGGAAACTCACATTTAAACGAGGAAGTAGGCGAACTTTCCAGCTCAAACCTCCAGCCTTAAAAGAGTTCTGGTTGTATGCTTCGCGAATGGCAGGAAGGACAGGTGAGGAAGAATCAGCCACTGCGTTATCCGCAAATTTTCCAGGGGCCCAATAGTTGAATCGCATCCCTAAAGTCGCTTTAACACCTTTGTATTCTATGCGGTCTTGAGCAAAGAGTCCCCCTTTTTGCGGACTTACTTTCCAAATATCGTTGCTCGATCCGATGGATACAGACGGTGTGGTAGTGCTGTCGTTTAATACGATCGGTGCACCTACCCAAGGACGGTAAACGTCGACCCACTGGTATTCCGTTAAAGCGTGCTCCAGTCCACCACTAATGGTGTGAATGGAATTCGGTTGAAAAGTCAATTTCCCTTTAAACGTGTTTTCTGCAGCGTAATGGTCGTGCCAGATAGGCGTTATACCACCGTTGTTAACTAATCCGTTTCCGGGAATCAGGTAATAATTTCCATAGGGATCGTTCGGATTAAAAACAGTTAGCTCACCGGTGAAGATGTATGCTTCGTCATAAATCTGATCTACAGTTTCAGCGCGGAATGGGCGTCCGTTGGCATCTGCTCTTAGGTTGGTAAAGAGTCTACCTGCACTAACGGTTAAACCTGTTTTTGCATTGATCCGTTTATTCCATCCCAGCACGGTAAGGTTACTATGATGGGTGTAGGTTGTTGCGTTGTCTAGGTTGTTACTTCTAGCGTATTGAAAGCCTGGTGTGAGTAGGGCATCGAATCCGACGATTTGAAGGGTTCTAGAATTCTGATTTACCTTGAGGCTGTGGCTGTTGGTCAATGTGAATTTTCCTACAGATTTGTCTGCATAACTCAATTTCACGGTATGGGTATAGTCATTGCTTTGACGTGGCGCCCACAACTCTGGTTGATCAGGGAATAAACTCGATTTTAATTGGTTCGCGGTGGATCCAAAATAATGATCGGTCCACTGGCCACGAGCAGTGGTAAAGAGACGGAGTTTCTTCTTCGTAAAAGGAACGGGCGTACTAACAGTTACCTCTAATTCATCGGTATTGAAAGAGGTGGCATCAACGATTTGATCCGTTTGATAATTTAAACTCCAACTGAATTTTTCACCGCCCTCTTTAATGCGAGTATTAATAATACCAGCTGAACCTCCTCCGTATTCGGCACTTGCTCCTCCGGTCATAAGATTAAGTGAACCTACAGAGGAAGAGCTCACACTCACCCCGCCTCCAGTACCTGCGAGTGGATCTTGCGCTGAAATTCCGTCAATAAGGTATTCTGTTTCGTAAACGCGCGCTCCACGGATTTGTAACCCATCAGTAGTACGTTGCACACCGGCTTGCTGGGCCAATACATCTTCAACGCCTTTTGCAACCAACTTTCCAATTTCATTTCCCGTGAGTGTAATGGCCGAAGACGCTTTTTCAAGATCT
>Ga0228662_1000761_pt1 | contig 14767 bp, 6 predicted proteins | sample 76DmetaG_FD_183173 | JGI IMG/M metagenome (GOLD analysis project Ga0228662, IMG submission 183173) | Seawater microbial communities from Monterey Bay, California, United States - 76D | ecosystem: Environmental > Aquatic > Marine > Coastal | place: USA: California | collected 2016-11-10
TTAAATTACAAGTATGATATCTTAGACAACCTTGAATTAAGCGCAAACGTACTTTATTTTGAAGCTACAAAGCAAAACTTACAAGAAGGTGGTATTGGCGCAGTGCTTTACAATGCTGTAAACCTTAACCCAACCATGCCAGTGTATGACGCAGATGGTAATTTTGCTTTAGCAAATGACGTATCACAAATTGAACTTATCAATCCTGTTGCTCAGATTGCCAACACCTTTAATACCGCACGTGCCTCACGTTTGTCAGGTATTTTTGGTTTAGAGTATACCTTTTGGAAAAATGTTACATTAACTTCAAAGTTAAACTATAACCATGCCACTGTTCTTGAAGACGTTTTTAGACCAGAACAAAATTACGGAAACGGTAAAGGAGCTAACATTACAGGTAATGAAGTAATTGATAATGGAGCAAATTATACGGATTGGATGTTAGATAACTTTTTGACATACGAGAATACGTTTAATGATACGCACAATTTGAAAGTTCTTTTAGGATCGTCTTTGTATCAAACAGAAGGATTATTCTTTGGAAATACCGGTAGAACAACTACAGGAACCAACCAGCTTGGTCAGACCGTTTGGGATTCAGGTATGACTGTTGAACCACGCTTCAATGACGCAGCACTAGCCAATGGAGCAGATTGGTTTGATGTCCGTCTGTCTTCCTTATTTACACGTGTACAATATAGCTTTCAAGAGAAATATTTATTCTCTGCTGCATTAAGACGTGATGTATCTTCTCGATTTTCAACAATCAATGGAAACAATGTCGGCTATTTTCCTTCAGGCTCGGTAGGCTGGAATGTTTCTGAGGAATCATTTATGCAAAACATAGATTGGATTAATCAGCTTAAAATCCGTGGTAGTTATGGTATTATCGGAAATGACCGTAGTGTCGCTCCCTTTTCATACATAACAAGTCTTAACGGTCAAGCAACCGTTGACCCTGGAACAGGGGTAACGGGTATAGACGATCTACTATACGGTTCCGCAGCAGGAACCCTTGGAAATATCAGCCTTAAATGGGAAGAGCAAGAAACCGTTAACGTTGGAGTAGATTTACGCATGTTTGATCAAAATCTCGTTATTTCAGCAGATGCCTTCCGTAAAAAAACAAAAGACTTACTCTTAAGCCCACAAGCATCAGCCCTAACTGGGATTTCTGCTCCAGGCTCAGGAGTGCCATTTGTTAATGCAGGTACAGTACAGAATCAAGGAATTGAACTTGCCATTGGGTATTATGGTTCAGCTGGAGATGATTTTAATTACAACATCAACTACAACTTCACAACGATTGAAAACAAGGTAATTTCCTTAAACGGAAGAACCACGCCAGTTGGAGGAGAATATGGCGTTGGACTAGGAATTACAGATATTACGCGCATGGCACCAGGCTTTGCTTTAGGGCATTATTTTGGTTACAAAACGAATGGGATTTACCAAACTAAAGCAGAAATAGAGCTCCTAGACGCCGCATTTCTTGCTGCTAGTCCAGATGGAGACGGTATTTATCATGATGGAGCTGCTCCTGGAGATTTACGCTTTGTAGATACCAATGGAGATGGTGAGATCACGGACAAAGACCGCACTAATATTGGTGACCCTATTCCTGATTTTCAAATGGGGCTTAACTTTGGGTTTACGTACAAAAGCTTTGATTTCAATGCCTATGCATTTGCGTCACTCGGACATGAATTAGTTCGTGACTATGAGCGTAAGGACTTGTATGCGAATCGCGGCACTTATATGTTAGAAAGATGGCAAGGTTCTGGAACTAGTAATACTATTCCAAGGGCCGTTTCAGGAGCTAACATCAATACAGACGAATTTTCAGACTTTCACGTAGAAGATGCTTCTTTCTTGCGTTTGCAAAACGTACAATTAGGATATGATTTTACAAGTTTGTTGAAAAATACAGGGTTAAAAAAATTCCGCGTATACGTTTCAGGGAATAACCTGTTTACCATCACCGATTACAATGGATATGACCCAGCTGCCAATTCAGGAGCGGCTCTAGGAGGTGGTATTGACAAGGGTTTTTACCCAGTTGCTAAAACTTATTTACTAGGACTTAACATAGATTTTTAATCATGAAAAAATTAACAAACATTTTCTTATACCTAACGCTAATTACAGTAATTAGCTGTGACAACTTTGTCGAAATAGAGCCAGATGGTTCTAACGCTGACAATTATTTTAACTCAGAAGAAGAATATCTTGATGCACTTATTGGTGCTTACGATTTACTTCAAGGTACTTTTTGGAATACATTGACTGCCTTAGTAGCGTCTGATGATTATGCTGCTGGGGGAGATCCATTTAATTACGACCAACCAACACTTCAAAACATCAATCTTATGATTCACACTCCAGATGATGAAAATCAATTGCGTGATATTTGGGGATTGATGTATGCTGGAATAAACCGTGCAAATTATGTACTTGAAAACAAAGACAAAACAGACTTTGCTGGAAAGGACGGCATTATTGCAGAGGCTTATTTCCTGCGTGCTTATTTCACTTTTGAATTGGTTAAGTTTTTTGGCAATGTTCCATTAAAAACGGAAGAGCTTGGAGGCGTTTTGCGTATTTCCGATGCCCGTATTTTGGCTGGTGATGAATTTGCTATGGAACGTGTTGCTGATATTCCTACGGCATATGAGCTCATCGCAGAAGATCTTAAGGACGCAATTCCTAACCTTCCTGCTAAACAAACATTACCGTATAAAGCAACAAAAGGAGCGGCTCAAGCACTATTAGGCAAATTATACTTATATCACGCTACTTATGATAATTCCAAATTTACAGCAGCAGCTACAGAGTTAAATAAAGTTATTGCTGATGGACAATACAGCTTAACAACGGGGGATGATTTTGTAAGCATGTTTGAAATTGGTGGAGAAAATGGAACAGAATCTGTTTTTGAAATTCAATATTCAAGCGTGATGGCAGCAAGTTGGTCTAACATAAATGGAAGTAACGGTAACTATTTTCCGAAGTTTAACGGACCACGTTCCCCATACGATGACCCTGTTTTTGATGCAGGCTGGGGCTTTTGTCTTCCTAAAGTGGCGTTATACGAATTGTTCGATGCTGCTGACGCAAGACGCGATCTTACATTTTATGACTTACGCGACGATCAAGATAGATATGGTCAAGGAAGAGAAGACTCAGGCTTATTTAATAAAAAATATATGCCACGAGCTGAGCCCAAACGCTCAGGCTCAGACCCGCTTAACTACGACAATAACATCCGCGCAATTCGTTACGCAGACGTATTGTTGATGGCGGCTGAGGCAGAAGCACAAAGCGGAGGCACGAACGCCGAAGACTACTTAAACCAAGTACGCGCTCGAGCTTATGGCGATAACAGTAAAGACTACCAAGCCAGCGAAGGTACTTTGTTAGAAGCTATTTACACAGAAAGACGTAAGGAATTGGCAGGAGAAGGACATCGCTTTTTCGACTTAGTCCGCACCAAAAAAGCTGCTGCAACTATTGAAGGCTTTACTGAAAATAAAAATGAAATATTTCCCATTCCGCTTATTGAGTTAAAACTCGTATTAGCTGAAGAACGTTGGGGACAAAATCAAGGATATTAAACTAATTAAAAACAGAATAACATGAAACTATTAAATAAAGGGATATACATCCTATCACTACTTTTACTAAGCATACCATTTGCTTGTACTGAAGAAGAAGACTTTAGCATTATTGCGGGTCTTGATTTTACCGTGGCAACACTTAATGCAGACGGTAACCAAACCGGCGTGGTACCTACCACTGTTCCAGGAGATGGACGTATTGTATATACGGTTGACTTTGGAGACCCAGCTGTAAGCGATGGCGCTGACGTTTTCATGACAAGCGGCCCAATGGTAACCTATTCATATCCAAAAGAAACGGCTACTTATACCATTAACGTAACGGCTGCCATTGACGGAAAAGAAGATGTTTCCATTACAAAAGAACATACAATAGTATTTGTGGTTAAAGACCCAGCTACTGCTGGATCTGGACTCGAAGGCACTTGGAAACTAGCACCTGAAGCTGGCGCATTAGGAGTTGGTGAAAATCAAAACAACGTTGGCTGGTGGTCAAACAGTTCAGCTGATGTAGCTACGAGAGCTTGTTTGTTTGATGACAAATATGTGTTTAATGCCGATGGTACTTTTGATAATGTATTGGGTGCTGACACATGGCTAGAGTCATGGCAAGGGACAGACCCTGAGTCATGTGGTGTTCCTGTATATCCGCACGATTCATCTATAGATGCAACGTACACGTACGACGCAGCAGCAGGAACGATTACCTTAGACGGCAAAGGAGCTTTCCTAGGGTTAGCAAAGGTTACAAACACAACCGAATTATCTAGTCCTGGCGATGCACCTGATTCAGTTACATATCTAGCGGAACTTTCTGCAGATGGCAACACCTTAGAAATCGACATTGATTTTGGCGGTGGCTGGTGGTCATTTAAGTTAGTTAAGGAAGCGCCTCCAGCAATCGAAGGTACTTGGAAACTAGCGCCTGAAGCTGGCGCATTAGGAGTTGGTGAAAATCAAAACAACGTTGGCTGGTGGTCAAACAGTTCAGCTGATGTAGCTACGAGAGCTTGTTTGTTTGATGACAAATATGTGTTTAACGCCGATGGTACTTTTGATAATGTATTGGGTGCTGACACATGGCTAGAGTCATGGCAAGGGACAGACCCTGAGTCATGTGGTGTTCCTGTATATCCGCACGATTCATCTATAGATGCAACGTACACGTACGACGCAGCAGCAGGAACGATTACCTTAGACGGCAAAGGAGCTTTCCTAGGGTTAGCAAAGGTTACAAACACAACCGAATTATCTAGTCCTGGCGATGCACCTGATTCAGTTACATATCTAGCGGAACTTTCTGCAGATGGCAACACCTTAGAAATCGACATTGATTTTGGCGGTGGCTGGTGGTCATTTAGGTTAGTCAGAAAATAAATTAAAAAACCCTGCCAATTTTGGCAGGGTTTTTTTAAAATACATTTAAAATAGCTGTAGTCACAGCCTATTGTTAGACTGATAATTTTTAAGCCATTTTTTTAAATTGTATATATATTGTATATATACTTTTTTGCAATCTAGCAATACAATATTTATACATTTGACAAAAACCAGATTAAAACAATATTTTTAAAGCTATTGACCTCTTTAATAGCATTAATAAATGTTTACCCTAACAACAAAAATCAACACATGAAAAACATCATTTTTAAATTTATGTTCTGTATTGTTGCTTTCTCAGGAATTTCCCAGATGCACAATGTAGCAGTCAACCAAGGAGCCGATGGCACCACATTGGTTGTTAATGGAGAAGACTTTATGGTTAATGGTATGAATTGGGATTATTTCCCAATCGGCACCAACTATTCTTTCAGCTTATGGAACCAGACTGATGACTTTATCATAGCAGCGCTCGATGCTGAGATGGGATTGCTTAAAAACATGGGTGTTAATACCATTAGAACATACACAGGTATCCAACCAAGATGGATTACTTATATCTATGAGAACTACGGCATACACACCATATTAAATCATTCTTTTGGGCGCTATGGCCTCACTATTGATGGTGCATGGGTTCCTGTAACCGACTATAGAGACGAAAAAGCACAAAAGCTTCTTATGTCTGAAGTTACTGCACTTGCAAAAGAATACAAAAACACTCCTGGATTGCTTATGTTCTTGCTTGGAAACGAAAACAACTACGGGTTGTTTTGGGCAGGTGCTGAAACAGAAGACTTCCCAGATGAGGAGGATCAGCGTCGTGCTGTTGGTGAAAACCGTGGCCGTCCCATGTATAAACTCATGAATGATGCTGCCAAGGCGATAAAAGAAATTAATGATGCATATCCAGTAGCCATTTGTAATGGAGATTTATTGTTTCTAGATATAATTGCGGAAGAATGTGCTGACGTTGATATCTACGGTACCAATATGTATCGCGGTATTTCATTTGGAGACACTTTTGAACGTGTTAAAAATGAATATGGTAAACCTGTATTATTTACGGAGTTTGGGTCTGATGCCTTTAATGCAATTTCCAATAAGGAAGACCAAATGGCACAAGCAACTATTATGGTGGGCCAATGGAAAGAAATTTATGCTAATGCTGCTGGTCTTGGAAATGCTGGAAACTCCATTGGTGGGTGTACCTTCCAGTTTAGTGATGGCTGGTGGAAGTTTGGGCAAACAGACAACTTAGACGTACATGACAATAACGCTTCTTGGTCTAATGGTGGATATCCATTTGACTACATACCAGGTCAAAACAACATGAACGAAGAGTGGTTTGGTATCTGTGCCAAGGGGCCTACAGATGCTCGCGGATTATACGATCTATATCCAAGAGCGGCGTATTATGCCCTAAAGCAAGCACACACATTAAATCCTTACAGCGGCGATGGTGTAGACGCTGACTTTGTGGACAGTCATTTTAATAGCATCCAAATAATGGATGCCATGTTACGCGCAAGAGGAGACAAAGCAGCCCTAGGCGGTGGCGAAAAAATCCGTCTAAGTAACTTAAGGGCAGAATTCACATCTTTTAACACGGGAGGAAGTTCAATTACAACTCCCAAAACCCCAGCCCCTTACGAGGTTGCATATCCAGACCAACAAGGTTTTGATAACATGGAGTCTTATTATGTTGGTGTTGAGGCAAATCCTGCACCAGGGATGCGCGCCGAAGTAAACGTAAACATTTTAGGGAATATTGCCAACAACCCTATCGATGAAATTTTTTATGAAAATAGAGGAAGAGCACAACGATTTACCACTCCTGATGGAGTAGTTACCTTGAATGACATGAATAGAGTTCAAGTGTATAACGCTGAATTTGAGTGGAATGCAAAAGACTTTAATCTTCGTGGATTCTATCGTACTGGACACTACCACTGGGCATACGAAGGAGATATCTTTAACTTGTATCCTGAAGCCTACTACGGCCCTAACCTAGACATCTATAACGGAGAAATTTTGGGTGCTGAGTTAGACGGAAAAGGCGCACTATCAGGACTTAAAGTTGCTTTTGGACCGCAATTGTGGTGGGGTGCTAACCCAGCCATGCTTTTTAAGTATCAAAAAGAAGTGCTTAAATGGACCGTTACTGGGGTTTATCACAGAGATATTATTACTGCTCTTGAATATGATGAAAGCGGTAGACGTATTCTTGACCAAAACCAAGTTACAAGTGGTGTTATTCCAGCATGGCCAACAGAACGTGCTACCATAGCTTTTGAACGTAAGTTTGGAAACTTTGGTGTTACCTTGGGTGGTATTTGGGGCGGTAGCCCTTTAAATGGAAGTTCTTTCCAAGTGATGGCGAAAAAACACATTGACGCGGTACTTGTTGATAAAGTTAACAACAAAGATAACTGGGGTGGAAAGGCTAAAATCACTTTCGCTCAAGGAAAGTTTATGTGGTATGCACAAGGTTCGTATATGGGCTTGGTTGCCAATGGAGGCGCAGACCAAACTAAAACCTTCACAGGATGGAAACTCAAAGATTCTGGTAGTGGAAACATGACCAATGTGCTTTCTGGGTTTACGTACCTAGCGGGGAACCTTCAAATTGCACCTAACTTTTTATACCAAAAACCCTTGGTTGATCCTATGCCAAATGGTGTTGGAGGGCAAGGGCGTTTGCGTAACGTAATAGACGACCCATTTGCCGTTAGAGGCGGAAACAGAGAAACCTTAGGTGCTGAAATTTTATTTACCTATGACCCAACTCCAGGAACTTGGATGTATGAATGGAACAATGATGTTGTTGAAGATGCCAAGTTTGCCATGAGCGCAGGATTTGTATTTAGACACTTACCTACAACGCAAGATGCGCACATAGGGTTCCTAGCAAATCGTCAGTTCTTTGCTTTTGGTGAGAGTACTCCTGCTGAAGATTTATGGGAAGCACACACACGTATTGTATCTAAATTATCTCCAGAACTGGGTATGATTGGAAACTTCTACTACGGAAACGGACAAGCAAACGGAGATTCAGATCGAACCATTACACGTTATGGGGGAGATCTTAGAATGATTTATAAAAGGATGAAACTGGTGTCGCATTTTAAAGTTAACGATTGGGGTCCTTTTGACTACCACCGAGATTTTAACCTCACATTCCCACTTCAAGTAATGCTTGACGTATCCACATCTCTTGGTAAACAAGACTGGTTTGGACTACCTAACACACAAATTGGTATCCGCGGGACTTGGAGATCATTAGACCAGTATTCACCACGTTATGCTCCAGAGGGACTTACCCCTGCGCCAAATGTGTTTTTTGCTGGCTATCCTGAAGGATCTGAATGGGAAATTAGAACGTATGTTCATATCAACATTGGTAAATAATAAAAAAGAAGACAATGAAAAATTTTAAGTTTAATACACAAATGTCTATCCTTCTTGCAGGGCTCCTATCCGTTGCTTTTGTAGGTTGTGAGAGAGAATTTTCAGACGAAATTAATTTGGCGACATATCCAGATATTCCCGAGGTATTTACAGACGTACCTGTATCGTTAACAGATCAATTTTTTATTTCATTTGACCCAGCTTCAGGCGCAAATGTTAATGGATTTGATATTGACACAAAAGAGGCATATTTGGGAACAACATCTATTAGAATCGACGTCCCAAGAAGCGAAGATCCTGAAGGAGGTTATATTGGAGGTATTTTTCTTGACAGAGGAAATGGTAGAGACCTTTCAAAATATGACGCCATGACATTTTGGGCAAAAGGTACTATGACAGCAAATATTGACTTATTTGGTTTTGGCATTGACTTTGAAGGGGATAAGTATAGCGTAAGCTTAGAAGACACACGCCTGTCCACGACCTGGAAAAAGTATACCATACCAATTCCTGATGCTTCAAAGCTTGTACAGGAAAAAGGCATGTTTTCTTTTTCTGCTTGCGGATGTTCAGTTCTCGGCGCTGGATTCGTTATGTGGATAGATGAAATCCGCTTTGAGAATCTAGGTATTTCGGCACAACCATTGGTCTCAATTTTCAATGGTGAAAATGTAGTACAATCTACGTACTCCAATTCTGTCATTAATGTAACTGGAACCACACATACCGTTACGTTAGGTGACGCATCGGTTGTTACTACTGCAATTGCACCGGGGTATTTGGATTTTAAAACCTCTGACCCTACTGTTGCTCAAGTAAATGAGTTGGGCGAAATTACTGTTATCAGCGCTGGTACTGCCACGATAACAGCACAATTCAACGGTGTAGATGCTGTGGGTTCAATGGAAATTACTTCACTTGGCGAATTTGATCTTCCTGACGCGCCAACGCGTGCAGCAGCTAATGTAATATCTATTTTCAGTGATGCTTATGAAAATGTACCTATTGATTTTTATAACGGCTATTGGCAACCATATCAAACTACTACATCTGCCGATTTTGATGTAAATGGAGATAATATTCTCAGTTATGAGAATTTTAATTTCGTTGGCCATCAGTTTTCTAACCCGACTGTTGATGCTACAGACATGACCCATTTCCACCTTGATGTTTTTGTTCCTGGAACATTAAGCTCAGGCGCACAATTAAAAGTGACCATTAAAGATTTTGGGCCTAATGGCGCAGATGGTGGAGGTGACGATACTACACAAGAGTTCACATTGCAAACTGCAGACCTTTCCGGAGATGCTTGGAGCAGTATTGATGTTGCATTATCATTATCATCAAAAACTAAAGTAGGGCAGCTTATTTTAGAGAACAACGGCACTAATCTAGAAGCATTTTATCTAGACAACGTTTATTTCTATAAAAATTAACTTCAATCCAATAAAATTGTTGCCCATGTAATTGGGCAACAATTTTATTTATCTAAAACCATTCATCACCAACGATTAAAGAAAAGTTATGCTATTTGCTCCAGACGCTTTTAAAACAAGGCAACATTTAGTGGGTTTGTTTTTCTTGTTTTTTATTGCCAGCTGTGGCAATGATGATGGAGAGGCTGTCAATAGTTCAAACAACCCTGATGATTCAGCTTCAGATAAATATGGCATGAGCCTTATTTGGAGCGACGAATTTGATTACGACGGAAGTGTTGATAACCTAAAGTGGCACCACCAAGTTATTCCAATTATGGGAAGTAGTTGGGCAAACGGAGAGGTGCAGCATTACACCGATCGTACACAGAACTCGTTTGTTAGTGATGGAACACTTAAAATTGTAGCCAAAAAAGAACAATATCAATTTAATGGTAATACCAAATCATACACCTCTGCCCGTCTGAATTCAAAGTTTACTTTTCAATATGGGCGTATAGATATCAGTGCCAAACTTCCTGCCGATCAAGGAACATGGCCTGCCTTTTGGACTTTAGGCGCAAATATCAATGAAGTTGGCAATTATCATGGAGATACTTACGGCAGCTCAGGGTGGCCCGCATGTGGCGAAATAGATATCATGGAGCAAAATGGCTGGAATAAAAATAACCTTATTGGTCACTTACATTGGGGTGATAACAATACAGGGCAATATAAGAATGAGGGTGGAACAAAAATGGTTTCAGATACTGCAACTACGTTCAACCTGTATTCTTTGATTTGGAATCAAAATGAAATTAGAATTTTATTCAACGACCAAGTGTTTTTTATAAAGCAAATCGATAATAGTATGCCGTATCGTTTCCCACAATATATTTTGTTTAACATCGCCATGGGAGGTAACTTAGGAGGGACAATCCCAGCTAATTTTTCTCAAGCCACTATGGAAGTAGATTACATACGAGTATATCAATAAAATAAAACGCACACGACCGAACTCTTTAAGTAATCAAACTAATTTAAAATCATTTAACTAATTCCCGCGTGACCTTTACAACAACTTTAAAACCAAGAATGAAATCTGAAGAAACCGTTTTTTTAGGAAAGCTTGAAACTAACTTTCCATCAAAAGAAGTTAATGGAAAGGAAGTTATCCGCAACGGCGAATCTTTTTACAAAATTTCGAACGCTGATCTCATGCGCCCATTTTTTATGAGCATTGTGAGTAACTCAGACCATTGGATGTTTATATCAAGCAATGGAAGCCTATCGGCTGGAAGAAAAAATAGTAATTATGCGCTGTTCCCTTATTACACCGATGATAAAATAACAGAAGCCGTTGAAACAACAGGTAGTAAGTCTATATTTTTAGTCACTGTAAATGACAAAAAATACCTTTGGGAACCCTTTTCTAAAAAGCACGAAGGTATATATAAGGTTTCGAGGAATTTGTACAAAAATGTACTTGGTAACAAGGTGGTTTTTGAAGAAATTAACCATGATTTAAATGTTGCATTTACGTACGAGTGGAATTCTAGCGAAAAGTATGGATTTGTTCGAAAGTCGAAATTCACAAACCAAGGTGACACACAAATATCAGTGGAGCTGATAGATGGTGTCCAAAACCTATTACCACAAGGCGTTGAGCCCGATTTACAAAATGCAAGTAGCAACCTGGTAGATGCCTATAAAAAATGTGAGTTAGAACAAGATACAGGCTTGGGTATTTATTCGCTTAGCGCTATCATCGTTGATAAAGCCGAGCCTAGCGAGGCGCTCAAAGCTAACGTGGTGTGGTCAATTGGTTTAGCCCAATCCAAAAAGCTTATTTCTTCACTTCAATTGGATAACTTTCGAAGAGGACAAAGTGTATCTCAAGAAATTGATATTAAAGCTGAAAAAGGCGCTTACTTCCTTAACGATACCATTAGTTTGGCAGCAGCTGCAACCGAAGAATGGATGTTGATTGCCAACGTAAATCAAAGTATTTCTGATATCGTGTCTATTAAGGCCAATATCAAATCGAATACACCGATGCATGAGGAGGTAATTTCAGATGTACAAGCCGGATCTGCTCATTTGCGCGCACTCGTAGGGGCTTCCGACGGTCTCCAGATGACAAATGACCGATTGAGAAACATTAGACATTTTGCCAATACCATGTTTAACATTATGCGTGGCGGTATTTTTGACAATAATTATACAATTGATAAGGCCGATTTTATAAAATACATTGCCAATGCAAACAGGAAGATTTACAAACTTAAAGACACTGCTCTGCAAGTACTTCCAGAGCAATTCGATATAAGCCTACTCAAAGAAATTGCCAAAAATGACGACAACCAAAACTTCAAGCGCCTTTGTTTAGAATATTTACCACTTAAGTTTAGCCGTCGCCATGGCGATCCAAGCCGTCCGTGGAATAAATTTTCCATTAATACACGTGCAGAGGATGGTTCTAAAATATTGGACTACGAAGGGAATTGGCGTGATATTTTTCAAAACTGGGAGGCCTTAGCACATGCCTACCCTGATTTTATTGAGGGGATGATTCACAAATTTCTCAATGCCACCACTTTTGATGGCTATAACCCATACCGTGTTACCAAAGGAGGTTTTGATTGGGAAACCATCGAACCAGATAACCCTTGGGCTTACATAGGCTATTGGGGAGATCACCAAATCATTTACTTACTGAAGTTCTTAGAGTTTATCGAAGATTATTATCCAAACAAGCTCAAAGAATATTTCAACCAAGATTTGTTTGTTTATGCCAATGTGCCTTACCGCATCAAGAGCTACCAAGACATTTTAAAAGATCCAAAAAACACCATTGAATTTGACTTTGAATGTGAAGAAAATATTCAATTCAAACGCGATGAAATAGGTGTAGACGGTGCCTTACTTCGAGACCAAACAGTATTTATATACAAGGTCAACTTTATCGAAAAGATTTTGGCTACTGTTTTGGCAAAGATGTCAAACTTTATTCCTGAAGGGGGTATATGGATGAATACCCAACGTCCCGAATGGAATGATGCTAACAATGCCTTAGTAGGCAATGGAGTTTCCATGGTAACGCTATACTATTTAAGACGTTTTTTACGCTTTTTTGAAAATATGATTGAGACATCTTTTGAAATGGATGTGCCAATTTCTAAAGAACTACACCAGTTGTTTGGTCAAGTAAATGACGCCCTTGAGCAGCACAAAAATCTCTTAGGAAGTAGTTTTGGTGATGTAGATCGAAAAACGCTTATGGATGCTTTGGGTGAGGCTGGAAGCCAATACCGAAACACCATATATGACAAGCGCTTTTCTGGCGAAAAAGAAATGGTTTCAAAAGCAACATTGCTTTCATTTCTACAAATAGCCACCTTATTTTTAGAACACTCAATTAAGGCCAACAAACGAAACGACGGTATGTATCATGCGTATAATCTGATGACATTGAAAGCAGATGACGCCGTCAGCATTAGTCATTTGCCTGAGATGCTTGAAGGTCAAGTGGCAGTGTTGAGTTCAGGGTTTCTGTCTACTCAAGAAAGCCTAGACGTATTGGACAGCTTGAAGGCCAGCAGCTTATTTAGGAAAGATCAATACAGTTATATACTGTATCCCAACAAAGACCTGCCAAGGTTTGTTCACAAGAATACCATCCCTAAAGAAAAAATAGCAAACTCTGCCTTGCTTCAAAAACTTGTGGCAGATGCCAATTTGGAAGTCTTGTCTCAAGATATCTCTGGAGAATACCACTTCAATGGTAATTTTAATAATGTGAAAAGCCTGCAAGCTGCATTAGTGGCATTGCCTAGCCAGTATAAAGGTTTGGTTGAAAAAGAAACCGCCTATATTGAGCAAATTTTTGAAGACGTTTTCGACCACAAATCATTTACTGGAAGATCTGGAACGTTCTTTGGATATGAAGGCTTAGGCTCTATCTACTGGCATATGGTTTCAAAGCTGCAACTAGCCGTTTATGAAATTACCAAAGCAGCCATAGACAACAACGATGATCCAGCTTTGATTGGAAAACTGTTTGACCACTACTATGAAATAAATGCGGGCATAGGCGCGCACAAATCACCTGAGTTGTACGGCGCTTTCCCAACAGACCCATATTCGCATACTCCTGCTGGAAAAGGCGCACAACAGCCCGGTATGACAGGTCAAGTAAAAGAAGATATCTTGAGTCGATTTGGGGAACTAGGTGTTCGCGTTACCAATGGAACACTAGGATTTGACCCTACCATTCTTCACACCGAAGAGTTTTTAGCCGAACCTAAGCAATTTAATTATGTAAATGTTGCCAATCAAACGGTTTCAATGACTATTGATAAAGATAACTTGGCGTTTACCTACTGTCAAGTCCCCGTTATTTATAAAAAATCAACTGAAGCAGCTATAGAAGTCGTGCTGAATTCAGGAGAATCTAAATTGTTTTCAGGACAATATCTAGATAAAGAAACATCCCAACAAATCTTTCAACGAACAAATACCGTTAACAAAATAATCGTATCAACTTTGAAAGCATAATGTATATAAACTAACGTAAACTATGGCGCTGCCAACTTGTAAATGATGAAAACAATTCAAACGTATGCTTTTATTGTGTCTATCATTTTGATGGCTACTTCATGTAACACCTCCCGTCAAAAAATGAATAATTCTAACATAACAGCTGCTGAAATTTTAGGTAACCCAGATTACCTAGCTATTTCTTATGGGGGTTATAGAAAAAACACGCGAGACGTACAACCAACAATTGAGGAGTTAAAGGACGATATGAAAATCCTTTCCGCCATGGGGATTCGCATCATTCGAACGTATAACGTGCATTTGCCACAAGCAGAAAATATCCTTGCTGCCATTTCAGAACTTAAGAAAGAAAACCCTTCATTTGAAATGTATGTCATGATTGGT